>Ga0181599_1000212_pt1 | contig 59062 bp, 76 predicted proteins | sample 041ome_3_FD_148658 | JGI IMG/M metagenome (GOLD analysis project Ga0181599, IMG submission 148658) | Coastal salt marsh microbial communities from the Groves Creek Marsh, Skidaway Island, Georgia - 041405US metaG (spades assembly) | ecosystem: Environmental > Aquatic > Marine > Intertidal zone >...
CTTGTTCTTCCATCTTTTTAAATACTTCATCAGCATTTTCAGATGTTATAATAATCCATTTAATCTGTTCTAATTGTAGAGGTGTTGGTTTCTCTAAATTAAGTTCTTGTCTTTTGACTTCTTCTTTAAATATGCTTAACTGCTTTACTCCACTACAATTAGTAAGGAATATAAGCGGGATTAGCAATAGAAGGACATTCAGGATTGATTTCTGACTTCTTTGTAGCATTCTTTTCTTCTTCCGTTAATGGTGAACCACTAGCGATTTCAATACATCTTTTAGCGTTTTCACTACCTTTGTTTATAATTCTTTCTATGACCTTTGTTCTTTCAATGGCCAGTTTACCAATATCTCTTTCTTTCTTATTAAATCTTTTATCTAAATCATCTAAGTCTTTTTTGAGATTATTGACTAATTCATTTATCTTTTTATTTGCTTCTAATATTTCAGCAAAGTCTTTCTTTTGATTTTCAATAACTTGTTTCTGTTCTGATATGGCAGATTCTAATTTAACTGCGTTTTCTTTTAGAATAATGTTATCTCTTTGTAACTTCATAACATAAGCACCAGCGCCTATGACGGCGCTGATGAGTAGTCCAATAAAAAATAATCTAAAACTTAACATAGTTTAGTCTTTCTTCCAGATAGCCCACAGACCCCAAGCGATTGAAGCCCAAGCGGCCATTTTAGCAATAGGACTTGCAAATAAAATTATAAGACCCATAGCTATTAAAGCACCACCGTGTAATGATGATAACTCTTTCATTCTAGCTTTTAACCATTCCATATTAGTTTCTCCTTTGTTACTTTATTTGTTCGTTTCTTTTTCTATGACCATTCCAAGCTACAAAGCCACCTAGTCTTAATGACCAATAAGCAAGGTAATTCATAAAATAGAAACCGTTTACTTCTATGTTTATATCTCTAAAGATTTGATCTGCTCTTTTTTGATTTACTAATAGAAGTGAACCCGATTTATCTGCTGGTTTACAAGCAGCATACTTGTACATATAATCGTGTACAAGACCGCCAATTAATAACACACCAACTGGTGAAAAAAACGTTCTTAAAAATTTTGGTATACTTGCACCATCAAATTGAAAACCTTTTGGTATTACATACTCAGTACCATTTATATTGTATCTCCAATTCTTTGTTAGTTCCCAATTTCTTGTTGACATTAACCACATAATAATACCTTTCCAAAATCCTTTTCCTTTGGTAGCAATTCTTACTGGTTGTAAATGTGGTAGTTCTTCGTATGAAAACTTTAAATTAGATTTTCTTTTATCTAATAAGTTTATAATAAATCCTATGATAACACATAATATTAATAATGACCACTGCCAAAATTTCATTGCTAAAGCTATTAATAGTTCCATATTAGTCCTTCTTTTTGTTAGTATCTATAAATGATTGATATATTCTATGAGCGGCACCTAAATCTTTTTTCTTTTTAGGGTCTTTTGCTCTTTCACTAGCAACTTTCGCTCTTTGTGACATTGCGATAGCCGCTTGAATTTTGTGTGCGTGTGATTTACCAGAGTTCTTTATTTTGTTTACAGATGTTCTTGCCGTTTCAGCGTCTGTAAAACCTAAACCGTGTATTGTGCCTTTTGGATTTTCATCTGTATATAAATCTGAATGTTTATCTGAACCAGCTTTCTGTCCTGGTTTTCTTGGTATTCTATTTGTGTCTTCTCTAATACCTAATCTTTTTTGTACTCTTTCAATTTCTTTTTTAATTTGTTTTTGTTTTTCAGAACCTGGCATAACTGACATAGCCTGTCTTACAAGTTTCATATACAAAGCTTTATCTTTTAAATCATATTCTTTATTAGCTGTTATAAATGGCCTCATTGTGCCAGCGGCCTGTGATGTATAATTGGCATTTAAACCAACACCTCTACTATCTTTACCTGCTTGGCCTTTTGGTGGTGTATCACCTAAACTAACCATTGGAGATATATTATCTACATAACCAATTCTATAACCACCCATATAACTAATATATTCTTTTAATGTTTTAATTTTCATATGTGTACCCATATCTTATATACATTTCATCTTTCCAGTCTTCATTGTATTCACACTCTTGGAAAGAACCAGCGTTAGGCATTATATTTGTCCTTAAAAGTTTTGTATTCTTTTTTTTCTTCTATTTTAATTTCAGTTTTACCATAAATCTTTTCATCTATTTTAGTATCAACTCTATCAAGGCCATCTAATACTTGTTTTAAAAGTACATTATTATTATCGTTATTTTCTTTGACCATTTGACTTATCTTTTTAGATATTTTTTCTTGTTCATCACCTTGTTCTTTTTTTCTACGTATCATATGAGGAGATTGTGATACAGCAGCATTAGGAGCCAAGTCAACACCACCACCTGCAACTGAATTTGCTGGAGCGTCTTCTTCCATTCTACTTACTATGTCTTGTGCTATTTCTTTAAAACTTTTCATATTCGTCCTCCGAATAAAGTTGTCCATCTTTTTCATACACATCAATACCAAAACAAGTCATTAATGGTTCTGTTTCATAGATAGGTTTAACTTCGCCTTGTTCTGTTAATAGTTGCTCGTATTGATTTGTTTCTTTTAAATAAGTAATAACGGCACTTTCAATAAGTGTCTTATGTGGTTCATACTCTTTTTTTTCTTTTAAAAGTAATGCTAGAGCAACAGCAAAAGAACCTAATTTACTACCTAAACCTACTTTTTTAAGTATTCTTTTTAAATTAAAAACAAATCTATGTAAATAAGTATAGGCTTTTTTTTCATTTTCAGTTTTTAATTCTTTATTTTTCTTTAATACATTACCGTCTTTATCAATTATACCTTGTTTAAACGCCTCTTGTCTTTCAAAAGGTGTTACAAGTAATTTGATAACTCGATAAGTTATTAATGTATCAACTAATCTACTAGCCATTTAATTCCTTATTTAAAAGTTCATCTATTTGTTTATCTGTATTTACATTATGTAATTCGTGTGGATACAGATAGTTCAAATTATTAAGTATAGATTTTAAATAAGGCCAATAAACTCTATCTATTTTAAACAATAATAAAGTTACTGCTGCCTCAACTCCAAAAACATTTGCTAAGACTATTACGTGATTAACTGCTAGTCTTACTTTAATTTTTTTGGTTATCTTATACTTACGAAATAACCTTTTAAGATATTTAAACCGTTTAATATCATCATAAAATTCCTGTTCCTTTTGTAAGGTAGGATTATCATAATTTTGTTGTGCAAATAACAGCCAATTATCTTTGGTTATCTCTTTGAACATTGACTACACTAATTTAGCGTAGACCTTAGATGTTCCGTTTTTAAGTGTTTCGTAACTAACTTCTAGTTTTAAACCACTTTCTTTTCTATGAGATATACCATCATCATTAATATCGGATCCATCGGTATCTTTACCAAATCTCCCACCAAATTGTTTCACTTCAGCAGTTACTTTACCATTATCACCGTTTAAATCAACTGGCGATACTGTTAAACCTATTCTATGTAATTTCTCTCTAAGTTCATCTACAGCGTGTTGAGGTTTAATAAACTCTCTTTCTGCAATTGAACCCACGAAAGCATTTACTCTTTTAAGTACGTCAGCGTTTTCTATGTTATGAACACCAATAGAGCCATCTTCAACTGAATTAGATGTAGTAACTCCAACGCCCAACGGTGACATACCTTCTTTTACGTGTTGTTTAAAAGTTTTCATTGTTCTCCTCTACTTATATTTGTCTGATACCTTTTTTTGTCCATCTGAACGAGGTATCAATCCTTTTGCTTTTAGATGTGCCTTATCTGTAAAACCTGCCTTACCTGCCTTATAACGTTTCATTGCGTCAGCAGTATTAGGTGGTGTTTCACCCAGCAAGTCTTCTTCAAAGTCTTTTAGTTCTTCTTCTTTTACAAAAGATTTAAACTTTTTTACCATCTTTGTTTTCCCTACTTAACTTTAATAATTTTTCAGTTTGTTGAATAGCACCGTAAAGAGCATTTAAATTATTTCTCATACCTATAACTTCTTTTTCAATGCTTTCAATTTGTTTTTTTGTTTTATCAAAATCAGATTTTAAAGTTGTTAATTCTTCTTGTAATATTTTTTCATCAATTGCCATAATATCTCCTCAAATTAAGCGACTACTTGTCCGTTACCGCCAATTACATTCCAGTTACTATCTTTAAAAAATAAAATCACACTTCTACCTGGTGCGTCTATGTTTACAGTTGTACCTGAAACAAAATTATCAGGTGTAATTGTTACTGCGTTTGAACCTGAAGTTGATTTATTAATAATAATTTTAACTTGACCATCAGCGCCGTCACCTACTGTTACTGGAGCTGCACCTGAAGTTGCGTTAACTAAAGTTGTACTTTCAGTAAGTGTTACTGCTGTTGATGTTGAACCATCACCAGTAATTGTTTGAGCAGTATCTTTTAATCCTATCCAAGATGGAATATTATTAAAGACATCTTCTGCTGTTATTTTTTTGTTGATTGGTGTACCTGACGGATCGTCAACTACGTGAAACAAGTCTGCACTTGCTAATGCGTTACCTAGATCGGTCAACGCCGTTATTTTTTTGTCTGCCATTTTTTTCTCCTGTTAACCCTTTCGGGAATGCTACTCTAGGTATTTGCCTAGATCAATTTGTTCATATAGTATATATAAGGGCACTTTGAGCGCCCTTATATGATTTTGTTATTAAGCTGCTACAGTTAATGTACCTGCTTGAGCAGCGTTTGTAATTGTAGAGTTTGTTGTTGTATTAGCATCTTTGATAGCACCGCCGTTAAGTGCTACTGCGTTTGTACCAATTGATAGTACATCATCTTCAGCAATACCACCATCTGCAGCACCATAAGTTGCTCTGAATACAATTTCGTTAGTTCCTGTACCAGAGTTGTAATCTGCTGTAAATGTAGCGTCTGTACCACCACCAGCTTGTGAATTAGTTACTGTTACTTGTGGTGTTCCTGTAATGTCAACTCTTTCGTTAAATCTTACTCTAACGTCAATGTTTCCACCAGCAGCTTCGCCGATTGATGTTGTTACAAATTCTACTTGTGTGATATTTGCTGAACCCATATTTGTAGTTAATCCGCCGATTGCTACTAATACTTCTGGATCTGCATTTGGATTACCATTACCTGATAATACTGAGCCAGCTTCTCTTACCCAACCTTGAGAGGTTGCATAGACTTCTTTTTTTTCTTCGTCTGTAAGATTTTTAGGCTTTATATCATTTCCCCATAAAGACATATATCTCTCCTTAAATTTAATATTTGTTATATAACTCTACTATTTATAAGAATAGATACTAGAAACCTAGTTTTTTAAGTTCTCTAATAGTATTGGAAGTAGTGGTATGTAGTATTCCTATACCACCTTTTTGTGTGAATTGATCTGTGTTTTTCTTGTAATCGTCAATTAAAATAGCAGGTTGGCCTGCCACTTTGGCATAGTTTTGTTTCTGTACTCTTTTTACCAGATTGACATTACCTGGAGCAATTCCTAAATTAGTTCTTGCCCAATGTGATTTACCTGGTATACAATTTGGATCAAAGCTTTCTTCAACGTATGCTGATAAGATATGTGGTTTATATTTTGAAATAAAATTCCAAAGGTCTTTACCGCCTGCCATCCAAGGAAGTGTATGCCAAAATTTTGGTGTTGCCTTTATTTGATCCCATTTTTCAGATTTACTGCCGTAAGACCATTGAGTTATAGATTTACCTATAACTTTCTCAACACCTTTGGCAAAGTCACAAAGGACTCCATCCATATCACAGTAAATTCTTGATTTCATAGTGTTTTCCATATCTATATACTATCATATCCTAGCCAAAAGTCAAGTGTCATTCTGACACAGCTAGATAGAACAAAAAGCGAACAGATTAATTTTTATACTCAACTTCAGGTGAAGTATCAACTGGAGTAGCTTTTGAACCTGTATCTGCCTTTGCTTTTGATTTTTTAATGTCTGGATCGTTTTCTTTAGGACCCTCACCAACTCTTTGATTCGCTTGATCGGCCGTAGCGTCACCAACAGTATTCATAGCTTCTTTTTTAACTTTTTTATAAGCTTCTTTAAACTTCATTTTAGGAGCTGGATCAACAATCTCTTTTTCACCCTTAGCATCCTTTTTACTCTTGTTCATATCTTTTGTCATAAAAGAATGAGTTTCATTTTTTTGATCTTTTTCAATTGACTTAGCAATATCGTGTGCTTTAGTAATTGTAGATTTTTTTAAAGGTGGTTTGTCGTTCTTTGCTTTCATAGCAGCAGCCATACCCACAGCATAAGGATTATCTACCTTTTCATTTTTAGCAGTGTATTTTGAATCTATTTTATTAAAGAATGCCTTTTTTTCAGCAGGTGTCATTGAACCAATGCCCTTACCAGCTTTCTCTAATTCTTTTTTAAACATTTGTTGGTATTCTGATTCAGCAGCATACTTACTCATACTAGCAGCTACTTCTTCAATACTACCTGGTTTAGTATTTAAGTATTTCATTATTTTTCTCCCTTTACTTTAGCCGCTAAATCTTTATCAGCGCCTCCCCAAGTTCCTGAGGATTTTGTTACGAATGAATTTACTCTAGCAAGTGCCCATTGGACTTGGCCAGCACCTGGTCGGTGTCCACCTTTCCAAGCGGCCATTCCTCTATCGTAAACTTGTTTTAATATTGAGTAAGGCATACCTGTTTTTTCTGCCTTATTTTTAACGGCAGCAATTGACTCAATATATAATCTCATTTCTTCTTTCATATCTTCTTTTTTCTTAGCTTCTTTTTCAGCTTTATCTTTAAGAAGTTTATTAGCAATACCAATTGTTAGTGGAACTTCACCTGTTTCAGGATTTGGTTCTGGCTTGATAGCTTTATGTTTTTCATTTTCTAATTTTGTTTTTAATAAAGCAACTTGATCTTTTAGAGCCGCTACTTCTTTTTCTTTTGAAGCAACTTCTTTTTTATCATCTTTATCTCTTTCAGCTCTTATCTTTGCTATTTCAACACCATCTTCCTCTTTTAAATCTTCAAACTTACCTGTCTTTTTGTAAATTTTATTTCTAGCAAGTGTTGATATAAAAGGTATATTAGCTTTTACTAACTGTCTTAAAGTATTTAAATCATATGAGGGTTGGTCTAAATGTTTTGATATTTTAGTTGCCATTTGAGGTGAAATAGTTTTACCTTTTAAATCAGCATAAGCTTTTTGTAAGTCTTTTATAATACTAGCGGCCACTTTTTCGTTCATCTTTTCTTTTTCTTTTGAACTATGACCAAAATGTTTGTGTACTATCTTGTCTAAATCTGTATGAAACTTATCTATTTCTTTGTCATCATAAGTTTTTTCATCTAAAGATTCTTCACCTAGTATTTTCTTAACATCAGCAACTGACATTTTTAATTTTTTAGCAATTTCATCTGCCTTTTGGCCTTCTTGGTTGGCCGTAAATATGTCTTTTAAACTTGCTTCTTCTAATTCAAATTCTTCTTTTTTTACTTTAGCACCTTTACCATACATATCAACAAATCTTTGTGCTTCAGCAGCTGTATTGTATCTGCCTAACTCCATAGTAGTGCCGTCTTTTTTAGTAATCTGTACTGTAAATTTTTCTTCTAAACTTTCATTATATTTCATTAATTCTTTTTCAACTGTAGGATTTTTAGATAAACCTTTTTCTAGTTTTTCTATTTCATCTACAGCTTTTGTGTAATTATTAGCATACTTTTTAGCAAGGTCTTTTGCTTTTGAAACTAAAGTCCAACCATAAGTTTTTTCTTGTAGTTCTTCGTTTTGTTTCATATCAGGATTATACATTAAATAATCTGAAACGGAGTTGATATAGTCTTTTGCTTTTGTAATTTTAGATTGTACCCAAGCCTCTAAAGGATTGCCTTCATCTGATTTACCTTGTAACATTGAAGCAAGTTGAGTTGCTTTATCAGCGATAGCTTCTAGTTCACCACGAGCCATTGAAACTTCGTGGTCTTTATCATCTTGTTCTTTAATGCCTCTAACTTGTTTTAAAAGTTCAGACATTGTGTTTCTATATCTACTCATTTTTTCTCCTATAACGCCGAATAAATTGCGTCCCAATTTTTAATTTTTTTTTTCAAATCGTTCATTAATGTTTTTTCTAATCTTTGTCTAATTTGTATAGCGTCATTTCCAATAATTGAACCATAATTGTCGTGTACCATTTCTAACGCTTTATAAGCATCTGCTAATTTTCTATCTCTTAAAATTTTATCAGCAATATATCTTCTTGCTTCAAAATGATTGTTGTTTGCAGTTTTTGCTCTAACGTATTGTAGATCGGTTTTACTCGCTTCCGCTTCTTGTAAATCTAATCTCATTTCTTTTAGTGTCTTACTCATATTCTTTTATCTCCAGTTTCAGTTCCGAATTACCTTTATGTAATCTGTGAAACTGTTCCTTTTTAATATAATAATTGTTACCTATTTCTAATTCTGTAGGTAACTCATTATCATATTGTAGTTTCCATCCTGTTCCATAAATCACTTTGACAGTTCGATCTTTTCGATCTTTGTGCCATATCAATTGTTTGTCTTTAATATTTTGTTTAAAGACTCTAGTAAATATATTTTTGTAAATACTATTTTCAAAATCTTCAAACGGCTTGTAATAATCTAGTAAGTCTTTCATTACCAATAAAAATTACCGCCGCCTGACATTCCTAAAGACTTGGCATATCGTGGTAGGTTACACGCCCAATATGCCGCTTTAGTTTTATCTTTCTGCTGGTCACATCTATGACGAGCAGCAAAGCTTTTTCTTGCTTCAGGATTTTTAAGTTTAACACTTAATCCTGTTGTGTCGCCCCAAGTGACTTTTTTAATCTTGTCACCATCACGGACAAACACATAAAATTTTTTAGGTCCACCTCTTTTTGGTTTGTTAAGTGGTGGATTTTTTTCTTCTTCTTCAATTGGTATATCAAGTGGTACTTTTTGATCTTCGTAAATACCAAACTCACCAATATCAGATTCTAATAGTTGTTTATCCCAATCGTTTAATTCAGTCAAAAGGCCTTCTTTAAATAACTCTCTAGCCTCTCTAAACAACCTATAAAATTCTTCACTATGGATTCTATAGATATTTTCAGCAAACGGTATATTATTTTCAACATGATACATAACCGATTTACTAATCTTATCTTTATAGTCTGTAAAACTTAACATTATATCTTCTCCATCATTCGTTTCACTACTTCATCCAATTTAGAACGCCATTCTTCAGCGTATCTTTTCTTATATTTATCTATTGTTTCATCTGAAAGTGACCATTTTTCAACATCTTCCTTAGTAATATCAGCAGTTTCTTTATTAGTTACTACTTGTTTTAAATTCTTCTTTGGATCACTTGGTTTGTATGAACCACCTTGGAATTTAGGGTCATAACCAGATTGACCTGGTGTTATTTTATTTGTGTATTCAGCGTAATCGTGCCCTATATCATATGCCTCTGGCACACAATTAGGCACTTTTTTACCATCTTTATCTTTTAATCCCACTTGTTTATATCCTTTCCAACAAGCATCCGCTAAATCCTGTTTTAATTCACCAAACATCTTCTTATATTTTTGTGTGTGTTTACTAGGTTTAGTTTTTGCTTTCTCGTCACCTGGCGCTGGTTTGTATGGACCTTTTTCTGTATCTTGTGATTTAAAGTGAGCCGCTCTTTTTGATTTAACATTTTTTGATAAATCTTTATAGTATTTTTTAGGTTGTGTACCTTTTACTTTACCAACATCTTTATCTTGTGGTAAACTGTCAGTATGGCCGTATTCTTTCTTTTCTGATACGGCTTCAAATCCATAATCTACATCTAAATTATATTCTCTCACTTCGGCCTCTCTATCTGCTGGTACTGGAATACAGTCCCAAATCCAAGCCTTGTGTAAATTGTTATTATTATCTTCTAGTACAACGTAATTTGTACCTCTTCTTTTTATTGTTCCTTGTACGTCTTCTTTGACGTAATCTACTTTATCTCCTATGTTAAAGATCATTTCTCTAACATATAAATCTCTTATTTGATTTTGTTCAAACTCTTGTAAACTAGCTATTGGTTTAGCACCTGAAACTTGCATTAATCCACCATAAGCGGCTGCTAAGTTCATTCCTTTTCTTACCATTTTCATAAGTTGTGGTACTTTTCTATAACCTGATGGTACACCCATTGAAAAAGATTTTTCATCTCCTTTTTCAGCAGCTGATCTCATTTTACTTGCTGACATACCAGTAGCACCTTCAGCGTCTGGATCTCTTTCGCCAGCAGATACAACTTTAATACTATCAAAGTCATAAAAACCGTGTCTGTTTCTTTGGCCATTATATTTCTTTAATATGTTTTCAAACTCTCTTACTCTATCACTACCTGCTACCATAGTTACATCTGTATAACCTTTGTTATATAAATCAGTAGCTAAATCTAAAACCATATTGGTAGGATTTAGTTCTATATTTCTAGCGTGTTGCGGAAACATATCTTTCATTACATTTAGTTTATCTCTTGGACTTAATGGATTCTTTTTACTATCTTGTGATCTACTTAAAAATATTTTGTAATCATTTGTAGATAATGATTTAACTTTTTTAATTAGTTTTTCGTGGCCAATAGTAGGTGGATTAAATCTACCAAAAGTAAATGCTACTGACTTGGCTTCTGGTAAAAATTCTTCGTGTACCATACTTTGTAATTTTTTAGGATTAATGTCGTGGAAAGTATCAGCAACAGCAGCCGCATAGTAACCTATGTCGTGTCTTAAAGGTAATCCTTCTTTTGATCTTTCTTTTTTCTTTCTATCAATCACATCTTGTAAAACTTTAGCAGCGTATTCATATCTTTTAGAAGTTGTTGCCATTCTTCTAATCTTATCAACAACACCTTTAGACCACCTTTTAGCGGCCATTTTAATGTCGTTTAATGAAACTGCTTCTGTTTTTAAACTATCAACTTCTTGGTCTGTTACAATACCATCTTCTAATATCTTTTTACATTTTTTATAGAATTTTAGATAGTGATACTTCTCTAACATTTTGTAAATAACATTTTTTGGTAATCTGTTTTTAACACCATATTGTCTAATCTCATCTGGCGACATATCTGTATCAAAGGCCGCTCTTCTTTCGGCGTCAACGTTATCACCTATTTTTACAATCTGTTCTAAACTATTTTCTATTTCTTCTAGTTTATCTTTTATCTTATCTTGTAAATCTAATACATCATTTGGTTGTAATTCTGTTAGTTCATCATAATCTATTATATCTCTTTTTAGTTCACCTTTAACTACATCTAATTCTTGTACTTTTCTTTCAAACTCATTTACATATAAGTTAGGATCAAAAATAAATTCTTCAGGTCTTTTTACAAAAGTATTACTTTCAATATCAAATACAGCATCAGCCTTTTCTTCTTGGTCATCATAAGTTTTCTTATCTGTAATGAAATAAAAATTAATTGGATGTTCAGAACCAGGTATTAATTGACCTTGTATATTATCTGGATTAGAAGCTGATAGATATTTTTTAGAAAGTCTTACTCTTTCTTCCTCTTGTTTTTCTACAGGCACATCAAACAATACATTGATGTCTAAATCAGCGTCATTTCTATATCTTTTTGTTAAGATAGAACCGATTAAACCTGTTTTAATAATAGGATATTCTTTTTCAAATTCTGATAATTGTTTATCTATTTGTGCTTTAACACTAGGTTTGATTTTTGGATTATCAGTATCAGCATCATCAAATACTTTTGGTGCGTATATTCTTCTAGGAATATCAATGATACTTTCTACTAAATTAAATTTTTCTTTAAATGATTTTATCATCTTTTTTTAGCCTCTAATTCTTTTCTTATCCAACTTAATGCTATACCGTTTTCTGGTTTGGTTCTTAATCTACTTCTAATAAATTTAGCCGCTGTGTTTAATGTTTGAGTTACTAATTCTTGTTCACTTCTATTATTATCTACAACTAACATTTTATTAGGACTAAAAATTCTTTGAAAAGAACCTATATTAGCCTGAACACCTTGCCAACTTTTCTGTACAATGTATTCTGGTATTGATCTTGGTCGTTTTTTATTTCTTTCTAATGCCACATCTAAACTAGTGTTTACAAATACCATATAACAATCATAACCAATATTTCTTAACATACCTACTTGTCTTTGTACTAAGTCTAAATCTCTACCTGTAGCGTCAATAACTAAACCTAATCTACCCTCTATATAAGTATTTAACATTGTAGAAGCTGTCATTTTTGCTTTTGCTCTTACAATATTTCTAAAGTATTCTTCTTCATCTGGCATTTTTAAAGATAAATTTGCCTGTTTTAAACCTCTTTCAAAGGCAGCATCCGAATTAACTACTTTTAAACCTGTACCACCAAAAGCAGAAGCTGTTACAAATGTTTTACCAGAACCAGGACCACCTGCTAAAAAGAAGGCCTTAAAAATACCTGGATCGTAAACACCTTCATTTAAATATTCTCTAAATTCTCTTAATGGTTTTGCCTTTAGTTGTTTTATAATTCTATTTGCTATTTCTTCAGGTTCACCGCCTTCAGCTTTTACTTCTATAAAACCTGGTTTTTTTCTGTAATACTCAACTACAGGACCAGTTTCTTTTTTATATAAAGCAATTCTGTTTTTAATAATTTCTGGTTTATCATCTTCTCTACCTCTAGCCGTTAGTCTTCTTATAACTTCTTCAGGACTTACATTTAAATAAACCACTTTATCTATTTTAATTCCTTCTCTTTCTAAATCTCTTACTTGTTGCATATATCTTGGAAAACCATCAAATACAAAACCATTATCTGCCTTTGCTACGGCGTCTTTTACAAGTTTTAAGACAATATCATTAGGAGCAAAACCACCTTTACCTAAATCTGATAATCTTTTGGCCATTTCTCCGCCTTGTGCCTTTGCCTTTCTTAATAGTTCACCAGGATAAATGTGTTCTATATCAAACTCTTTGGTAATAAACTTAGCATAAGTTGATTTACCTGAACCTGGACCGCCTATTAAAATAATATTCATTAACTACCTGTGTACATTGTTCGTGGAACATCTACTAACACACCATCAAAAGCGGCTGTATATCTTCCGTTATTACTTCTTGTTTGTATTCTAACATCTATATCTGATTTTTCTGGTACAGCAAATGGTACAGTAAAATCATATTCATAACCATCTGAACCTGAAACTTCAAATGTGTGTTGTATTCTAAATGCTGTTTGACCAAAAAATCTTACATAAAAGAAACCTGAAGCGTCAGCACTTGCCTGTGAAGTACAAGCACCTTTTGTTAATAATAATTGTTTACCAGCGGGTACAGTATAAATCATCATTAAAGTTTGTGCTAAACCTACATTAATATACAATACAGTTGTTGCGCCAATTCTTACATCAATTACACCAACATTGTTTGTACCTGTTGAAATGTAACCTCTATACACTCTTAAAAATTGTTTTGTTGTACTTGCTGTACCACTACTTGATAATGTAATTGTATCTGTTTGTGGTTCGTAATTACTATCTAAACCTTCAACTGTTAAAATCTTTCCGTTATCACTAGCATTAACGGCCTGTGCTGTTAATACACTCGCACTTGAAAATGCTGACCAAGGATATAAAGTATCATTTTTATCCCAACAAGTACCTGTCGTATTAATTGACATAGCAGGAACCGCACCAAACTTATGTATTGAAGAAGCTCCTTTTATCAAGCCTCTAGCAATTTGATAATTCTGTTCGCTTATATAACCTGTGCTTGCCATTAACCTTTAACCCAATCTTTCTCAGCCGTAAAATTGGCTCTACTAAATTCTAATCTATCTACTAACTTGACAGCACCAGCCACTCTATCAACGGCCACAAATCCTTCAGGAGCTGTTACTTTATATCCTGTAGATGTTCTTAAAAAATGGCCAATACTTTGTATTTCACTTAACTTATTAACCAAATAATTTTTAGCATTCTGTAAGGTAACGTGTGAAGCAATAGCAAAATATAAGGCTTGTTTGTTTCTATTAATATAAACCATATTCTTTTTTAAAATATCCTGATATTTCTTTTTACCACTTTCTGTCTTTCTACTATCTATTTCTGCTTGTAAAACATTTTCATAATATTCACCAAACATATCTACAAGTGTTTTTACTTTAGCCATATTACCTTGTGTATTTCTTATATAGTGATTAAAAAAAGTCTTTAATCTAAAACCTACAGATAATGCATCAGACGAAGATTTGGCCATTTCATCTAACATAGAACCAGCTTTTGATAAAGATCCTTCAGCCATTCTTATTCTAGCATTAAAGGTTGATAATTCGCTTGATGTTAATTTAGCTGAGCCACTTACATCTCTATAAGCAGCGTCAGCTAAAAACACGGAAGATATTCCAGATCGACCGGAAACTGTACCAAAACCTGCTTTTAAATCTTTCATTGTTTTACCAGAGTAAGATGTATGAAATACTATACCCATTCTTGCTCTTTTAATTCTTTTACCAATATCTGAATCAATAGGTACAGCATATGTAATAGTATTAGGTGTAAAAGTTAACATATTTTCACCATCTATTTTTGCTGTTTTTAAATCTGATTTTGAAAACAAAAAGTCACCTTGTAATATACCAGATATGTTTAATTTTTTAAGTTCTCTTAATGCTATAGATAATTTGTTAGCCAATTCACCACTATGATTTCTTCTTATATCAGATGATGTATAGTTTATTTTAGGATTTACATTGAAAACGGCCTTTGTACCTACAAAAAATTCACCATTTTCTGGATTAATACCACAGACTATAGCAGGAGCTCCGTCCCATTTGACGGACATATTGACTTTACTACTGGAAGAACCAGCTAGCATATCTCTTATTGAATTAAGAAAATTAATAGCATTTTGACCACCTTTTGAACCACGATTTATTATATCGTCTTCCAGATGTTCTAAATGTGTATTTTTTTCCTTTGTAAAAAATCCTTTAAAACTAAACATTTCTCTCTCATTTTTCCCATTACTATAATCACTTGTTCCATATAAATCAATTATTTACTAATATTTATAACACTAAACACTTACCCATAAGAATTTTGGTATGCCTCCATTAGGCTCCCATACCTTGTTTTTATTCTGAAACTTCACTAATTTGTAAGCGTCTTCTTCAAAAAAGAATTGAGCAATCACATTATTATTAGGTTTTTCAATGACTTCCCATATAATATCTTTCTTATGTTTTTTCATCTTCTTTACATAAGAAAGATTTGGTTGTTCATTATTAGGCCGTCTATCACCTTTGTGAAACTTTACTTTTTGTATTCTTTTTTTTACCATTATACTTTAAAATCAGAAAACTTATCATAAGCCTGTTCAGGTGTAGGATAACTTTCCTTTTCTTTTGTTTGGTTACTATCTACTATATTTTGTGCCGTATTTTCCACGTCATATAATCTCATTTTTGCTCTATCAACACCTACAATAAATGCTCTGTTTAAACCAGGATCATTGTATCTATTCTTTAATTGTTTTACTTTCATTTGCCCTAAAGATTCTAATTCTTCATTAGACATTAAGGCAAACATAAAGTCGGCTGTCGCAGGTAGACCAAAACTTTCTGAAGTATCTTCTAAACCAATATCTGTACTTACGTAACCAGTTCTAGTTGTTTGTGTAGCAGAAAAGATAGGTAAATTAAACTCAACTGCTAGGCCTCTTAATTCTTCAGCAATTGCCTTAATATAAAAATAAGAAGATATATTACCACCTTTAAATCTGCTACTAGCACAAATATTTAAATAATCTACAAACACAACATCTGGTTTAAAACTTTTCTTTAATGATAGTTCATTAATTAATGCTCTAAAATGACCACTATGAGCTGACGCTGTTGGATATTCTTTAATGATTAATTGACCTGTTGTTTTACTTCTTAACTTGGCCATTTTATTATCATATAGTTGTTTAGGCATATCGTGTAAATCATCCATTGTAACGTCCATTAAATTGGCGTCAATTCTTTCAGCAATTCTTTCTTCAGCCATTTCTAAAGTAATGTATAATACATTTTGACCTTGTGTTAAGAAGTTAGAAGCTACGTGACACATAAACAAAGACTTACCAACACCAGTTCCTGCCAAAGCGATGTTTAGTGTTTTACTTGGTACACCACCTTTTGTAATTTTGTTAAAGAAAGACAAGTCAAAAGGATATCTTTTTTCTTTTGTATGGTACCAATCAAATCTACTTTCAGCGTCACCAATATAATCGTGTCCAATATGATTGTCAAAACTAACGGCCAATGCCTCACTTAATATGCTTGGTATTGCCTCTGGCTGTCTTTGTTTATCTTTGCCATCTAGTATCTTAATGCCAGATAATACAGCGTTATGTACTGCTCTATCTTTACAAAACTTTTCTGTTGTATCTAACAACCATTGTAAATCAGACTTTTCATCTGTAAAACTAATAACAAGTTCTTTAATTAATTTTAATTCTTCTTCATTTATATCTTTTCTACGGCCAAACTCAATTAAAATGGTTTCTTTTGTAGGTAGATTTTTATATTCTTGTACAAACTTATCTATTTCTTCGTACAATAGTTTTTCTATTCTATTTGTAAAGTAATCAGGTTTTACAAAAGGTAAAGCCTTTCTTGTAAACTCCTCATTATAAAAGAAGTTTCTTAAAATAGTTATTTCTATTCTTTCGTTATTTGTCAAAGACAACGGTGCCATCTGTTACCTGTTTTTCCAATTGTTCCATTAATATATCACCAATAAAATCTATAAAGTCTTGTGAATCAATATCTGCCTTATTAGGATTACTTACTATATCATAATCAAACTTCATAGGCAACGTTCCGTCTGGATTTTCATCTCTAGCAAATCCAACTTTGCCGTACTTATAGATAACGTTTTCAAATTTACCATCAACGATTTTTATACAAGTAAAATCGTCACCTTCTTTTTGAACAAAAACGTATCTTTTTTTATTCTTCGTCTGATCCGTAGCTGAATTTCTTTTTGGCATATTCATCAATCTTATCTAATACTTCCTTTGTAAAATATTTTTCAGGCTCATCATTGATATTTTTACCAAATACTTTAGAACCATCTGGCATTTCAAATCTAGTTGATACCTTTTTAAAGATACCAACTTCTTCGCCTAGTTCTAACAGACCGTAATACTTATCAAGTCCTTTTTTATAAGTTAGTTTGACATCTATTTGAGCATTTTCTTTTGTTAATCTACTTTTATAATTTTTACAATGTATAATATTACCAACTACTTCAGTACCGTCTTTTTCTTTTCGTTTACCTAAGTAGATGATTGATGAAGCGGCGTACTTCAAACCTGAACCGCCACCCATTTCTTTTTGTGGGAACATAGAACCAATAACATCATAAGTGTGATTGGTCATTATCATAGGTATATTTGCTTTACCTAATTTAAGTGTTAAAACTCTAAACGTTGATTTGACTATTTGTGATCTAGTCATATCTCTTGTTTCTTTACCAGCAGCCGTATCTTCCATTTCTTTTGTAGTAGATAACATACCTAAACTATCTAATACAAACATTAATGGTTTACGTTTATCTTCTGGTTGTTCTAAATATTTGTCTATAATTTTAATTGATTGATTTCTAAATTCTTGTACTGTGGCAACTGGCACAATTACCATTCTACTTGAATCAACACCTCTACCCTCAATCATCTCTTTTGAGATGGCACTTTCTGATTCAAAATAAATTACACCTGCGTCTTTGTCTGTATCTAAAAAATGTTTACAGATACCTAAAGCAAAGAAAGTTTTACCTGTTGCGGCTTCACCAGCGATTGCTGTGATTTTATTTCCAGGCATACCACCGTAAATACTACCTGATAACAAAGCATTAAAAGAATACGAGCCTGTATCAATAAAACTTGTTACGTCTGCGCTATCAACGCCTTCACTTACAAGTGTAGCGTACTCATTACCTGTTTCTTTAATTATGTCCTTTAGAAAATTGCTCATATTCCATTATCTCCTTTTCACTATATTTTAATATGTACCACTTGATGTTATCATTATAACAGAAATTCTTAATTTTGTCAAGCTCCTGTGGCTTAAAATGGTACCGTTCTACAATTTTACCCTTATTATATATCATTATTTCCATTATCGTCTTCAAAGGCCTCTTGCCACCTTTTAATATCTTTTGCCTTTAAAGCGATTCTATCACCTTTTGGCGTATCTATTTCAAAGTTAGGCATATTAGCTTCGCCTTCCCATTCAAACCTATATTTTTCATTTATAGGCACCCAACCTTTTCTTGGATTTTCATAATCTTCAGGTTTTACCCTCATCCATAACAATTCTTTCATATCATTAAGGTTGACAGGTCCAAAATCATTATATACACGACCCTCAAAAGAATCGGCCATATTAAATACAACCTCTTTATTGTATTCTACCTTTCTTTGGAAGTCCCAATAATCTTTTAATTCTTCGTAATCTTTTTTTGTTATCATCTGATTATCTGTATTTGTGCATCCGGTGACCATATTTCAAGTTCTTTCCTCAAACGATTTTCATTTTTAAGATTATTATAACGATTGGTTGCTTTCTTTTTCCACCACTCTATAATATTATTTAGGTTATGTTTGTCGTAGTTTTCATCTTTGACTATATCTGTTTCTGTACCATTTACAATATTGATATAGTTTTTAATACCATAATTACAAGCATAATATCTTTTTCTTTCTGTAAGTTTTTTAGCATTACTAATAGTTGTGTTAAAATTTTCTAAATCTGTACCATCTAAACTTCTTTTAACTAAACCAATAATAGCCATAGTAAGTTTTAGTTTTTTACTTGAAGCGTCATCTTTTACTAATTTGCCTATATTGTTTTCTACAAACTTAGCCAAATCGTGGTAGGGTTTACCGTGTATTAAAGGTATAAAGTCACTATCAGTTAAGCCTTTATATCTTAAAAATGGTTTCATACCATCATATTGGCTTGATGATTTGCTATTACCATATAAAGATGTTGTTTCAAATAAGGCCATATTCATATCATATTTAACATTCATCTTTTGTCTTACTTCGTGTGAACAACAAACAGCGGCCAATAGTTTACCACCCAAATAATTAAAACCAAATGGTTGTACAGGCACAATTACAAAACCCATAATAGAAGTTTTGTTAAATGATTTTAAATCAGGCACTTGTCCTAACATCTCATTACGAGGTTTCATATTAATTACAGGAGATGATAGTCTAATAAAACCAACTATCTTTTGTGTATTAGTTTCCATTACAACTATCTTTAAGTTCTTACCTGGAACATTTGACATATTTGTATGTGAAGAAACCATATTTAAAAGTTTATCAAATCTTTCATTAGTAATCTCTTTTATTTCAAAGTTCATTTCTTCAGGTGATATGTCACTATTAAACAAGTCTTCTTCAGGACCATCATCAAATAATGTACCAGCAGAATTATTTGTTTCTAATTGAGATAACTTTTGATCTCTCATATACTGATCTATTCTATCAAACTGACTAAAATAGTCATTGAATATATTAGCACAATATAGGGCTTGTTCTTTATTTAGGGTCTTCATCATTCCATTTTCTCAATAACCAAATAGGTATAATATACACTATTACCATAAAAATGGCAACCATTAATCCTACTCCAAACATTTCAATCATACTTCATTTCCCCAATAGTCCCAATTTTTAAATGGCTTTTTTCTAGCAAACAACTCTATGTATGGACCATCTACAAGAGCTTCAATCTCTTTGTGTAATAATGGTTTCTCGGAATGTCGACCTCTTTCCTGTACCACTAATTGTTTTACACCCATTGATTTTCTTTTTGGTTTGCCTTTAGTAGCCAACAAACACATTTCAGGATTGGCTCTAGTCCAATAACCTAAACCTGTAAAGAAACCCATTTTAGTTCGATTCGTTTTTGCCCAAGTAAATCCAACTGTCTTATACTTGAAGCCCCAGGCGTCAATAACTTTAAACGCCTGGTCTAAAAGTGGATCTACAACCCACATTAAAAGGACTGCATCGTCCTTAGCAATTCGGTCAACAGGTAACCGAATAATGTCAGCGATAGACATACAAGGATAATGTCTTTCAGGACTTTTATCCTTTCCTTTGTTACTATACGTTTTAAAATACCAAGGAGGGTCAGCATATATTACTCCATATTGTTTGTTAGTTTGAAAGTCCATAAGCCTGTATAAAATATCTAATCATTAATATTATTATTAAAAATTGAGGTATACTTAAATTAGTTCTAGCAGCCAATATGGCTCCTGTGGCAAAACCCCAATGTATAGTTATTATTAATAAAAATAAACCTGTTATCATCCAAAAAATGCCTCTAAACTGGCCTTTTCTTCGTGTTCCCAACCAATCGCCTGTAATATAAATCTCATAGGATCTAAAAATGTTTTTTCAAATTGTGTTTCATAATCAATATATTCTTTGAGTTTAAACTCTTTAGGTAGTTTAGTAATATAACTTATTACATCAAATTTAAATGGATTTGCCTCTAGTAATTTTAAAAACTTGATTTTATCACCCTCTTGTATGTAAGGGTATTTGTTTTGTAACTTAAATTGTTTTAGTTGATGATTATAAATCAAAGCACCTTTAACGTGAATAGGTGTGCCTTTAATAAACACATCATTAGCGTGTTTGTATTTTCTTAAATTATTACAACTTCTAGGAAAAGATATTTGTTCAGCCGACATTTGAAAAAACTCTTTTTTAAATTCAGAAATAAAATTGTGTAAATCAGATTGTTCTTTAGACATAATAATCTTAATGGCTTCTTTAATCTTACCTCTACAAACTTGTGGTGTTGATGACTTAACTGCTTCAATACCCATAATCTTTAATTTAGGATCAGATAGTCTAACGCCTTCTTCATCTAATACATTTAACATATATCTTTTTTTAGCTACCCATATACCTTTATTGGCAATTACTTCTCGTTTCATTACCATACAATTTTTAAAAGCATTTGTATAATCAGCCAATTCAGCAAAACATTTTTCTAAAAATGGTTCTATTCTACTATCTACAACCTTGTTTAAGAAATTACATATCTGTTCATTATCTTTACCTTCACAAGTTTTTTCTACTAACTTGTCAAGTGTTACATAAATTGAATCTGTATCAGACGCCACAATATAATCTAACTTATCGTGTGTTTTTAATATTTTATTTAAATATTCATTTACTTTACTTTCAATAAAACGAATAATAAACTGGCCTGCCGTTGTAATGGCACTTGCCTGTCTTACATCATAATATCTAAAGTATTGATTGCCTACGGCACCATAAGCACTATTGAGAGCAATCTTTCTAGCCCATTGAATATTGTGACAACGAGATATTTCTCTTACAAGTTTAGGATCTTTTGTTTTTTCATATTCTTTTTTTGCCTTTAACATTCGTTTCTTGTAAATAACTCGTTCATTGTACATTGTTTCCATCATTTCAGGTAAAAAACCTTGACCATCTGTTTTAAATAAAGCACCATTAGGTGTTATACAAGCGCCTTCAGTTTTTAAATGAGTGAGTGGTGTCCTTTGTTCTAACATTTTATTTACTGAAACGCCAGATGATTTAACTCCTATAATCTTTTCGGGAGAAATATTATACTGTATGATAATATGAGGATATAGAGAGTTAATATCAAACGACACCACCCATTTGTGTTGACCAAGTTGAGGTTCTTTTACATAAGCGCCTTCGTATTTTGTTTCTTTTAAATGTTCTTCTCTTGGAGGCACACAAATATTTTTTTTCATTAAATGGTTTGCTATCAAAGTGTCCCATACTCTAACTTGTGAAAATATATCACCATAGTTTACTTTACTTTCATAAGCAACGGTTAATGACAAGTCAATTAGGCCTAGTTTATCTTCTAGTCCATCAACAATTTCTACGTCTTGTATATTGTAATCAACAAACGATTGAAAGTCTTTAGTATACCATTCTTTAAATGTATCATATGGCATATCATCTTTACCACGGCCAAGTTCTAACTCACCGATAAAGTCAAGTTTATAACTTTCTTGTCTTTGTGGTACAAACCATTTGTATAAGTCCAAGTAATCTAAATTTGTAATACCATAAATTGTATATACGGTTTGAGGTCTACCTCTTACAACAATCTCCTCACTTTTAATTAAACCCCAAGGCGACATTTTATTGGCCACTTTATCGCCAGCAATCATTTTAATTCTATTCATCAAGTAAGGTAAGTCAAAGAATTTTGTATTCCAACCAGTAATTACATCTGGATAGTTCTTAATCCAAAACTTCATAAACTCAAATAATAACTGATTTTCATTCTTACATTGAACGTAAGTTACATCTGATCTATCAGTTTTATATTCACCTGTACCCCAAGTAATAATTTGTTTGTTAGATTGATTTTTAACTGTAATACAAAGTAATTCTTCAATAGGATTTTCCACATCAGGAAAACCATTTTCACAACTTGTTTCAATATCAAGTGTGAAGATTTTAATATGATCTTTATCCCATTTAATATCTTCAGGATATTCTTTACCAATATATTGATAATGGTATCTTTCTAATCCGTAAATAGGTGAATTTTGAGTTACAACTTCTCGTCTAAACTTACGAGCAGAGTCTATGTTTTTAAATGTGATTGGTTTTAAATATTGGCCTTGTAAATTTTTATATTCAGTTTCTTGTTGTGTTAAAGCATATAGAGTAGGACCAAAATCTAACTTTTCTTTAAAGTCTTTACCCTCGTGTATACCTCTTACAAGAAGTTTGCCTTTGTGTTCAATTACTGATTTATAAAAATTCATTATAAGTCTTTTAATAATGTAGCTATCAAACCATTATGTTTTTTAGTCAATGTAATTTGACAAGATAATCTACTTTGTTTAGGTTTAAATTCAGGTTCATATTCTAACAATTCAATTTCAGCTGTATCTGTAGGTATAGATTCATAATACCTTTCATCAATATGTACGTGACAAGTAGCACAAGCACAACTACCAGAACAATCTGCTGGTATTTCTGGTATGGATACTTTTGAATAATCTCTAGCAGCCTTCATTAGAGTAGTGCCTTCAGGCACATCAACTGCTATCTTTGAGCCATCACGTACAAAGTAAACAGTTATCACTAATCTAATTTAGGTAATTTAGTTTCTGTAATTAATCCTGGTGATGTTAAAATACTACTTGTATTTTTTTGATATGATTTTAAAATATCTTCTTTAGGATCTGTTATGAATACAACTTTGTCTTTTGATACCGTAACAGTATCACTTTTACCAAAAGCATTATATAATGACATCATTAATTGTATTGGTTGGCCTGGTGCCGATTGTTGAGGTATAATAACAAATGCTTTGTTTAAATTTACACCTTGGTCGTCTTCTTCTACTCTAGCGATTACATCTTCGCCAGTAGCTAGTCTTAATAGTTTCACGTCTGACATAATATTTCTCCTTATTGTTTATAATATAACATAAATTGACTAAATTGTCAATGTTATTTCTTTTCAAAACCCACTTTGTCTTGTTTACCTTCTTTTTCAATAGGTCTTAATCTCTTACTTAATACAAATGTTCTATTAGGGTTGACACTTACATTCATTTGTCGCATTAATTCTCTATTAACTAATATATCTGAGCCTGATCGTGGTCTTTGGTCTAAACCAAATTCAATATCTTTATATGTAAAACCATTAAATGTAATATCTAATAATATCGTTGGTCTAATTTCTGATGGCTCTTCACCGTCAGCATTTGCTCTATAAACTTTACTTGTACCGTGTCTTGGTTTAGTATGAGTTTTTCCGTCATATTTCCATTTAACTATTTTACCATCTTCTAAAATTTCATCAGCGTGTAAGGCACAAGCAAGTGAACCATTTCCTGTATCAAATTTTGCTCTAACTTTTCCTAGTTCATCTAGTTCAACAGTTTCTAACCAACCACATTCACTATTTGCTTGTCTATCCCAATGACTTCTTTTTGATACCCAATCTATAATATCATACATTAATTCTTCGCCACCGATAGCGCCTGATGGTTCTGGTTCTGAATAGTAATCTTTATATTGATAACCTTCATATTCGGCACCTGAACCTGGACTACCATTGATTTCTAATACATAAGGTTTACCCTTGTAAATGATATGATCTACGCCTACAAGGTACGCTTTGGACGCTCTAGCGGCTTTTAAAATGATTTCTTGTTCTTCTTCACTTAACTTATATGGTTTTGGTGTAGCGCCTCTATGAGTGTTGGATCTAAACTCACCTTTAGCGGCAACTCTATTTGTTGACGCAAATATCTTATTATCTACGACTAAAGTTCTTACATCACCATCTACTTCCATATATTCTTGTATTAATACTTCTGCATCGTGTTTCCATAATGCTTGTATTGTAGATACTAAACTATCCATACTTTCAATTTTAATTACACCAATACCTTGAGTACCAGTTAATGTTTTAAGTATGATAGGAAATTTATTACCAACTAATTTTACAGCGTCTTCTATGTTTTTTTCATTTGATACAAACGCTGTTCTTGGTGTAGGTATACCAAACTTTTCAAATAGTAATGCTGTTGTTAATTTATTATCACAAGTCAGCATAGCTGATCGTGTGTTTAACATAAATGCTGATGAGTTTTGAAAGGCTGATATTAATGATAATCCAGCTTCGTCTTCAATAGAACCTGCTCGTGTAATACAAACAGTATCTTTACCTATAAATGTATGTTCAGAATCTTTACCATCATAATTATAAATGGTTAAAGTATTCTTATCTTCGTCTTTACCAGTGATGATAGCGTGTTTTGTATTGATGACAACACACTCAAAACCTTTTTTCTTACAAGCCTTTTGAATTAAACCAACTGTAAGTTCTTTTTTAGGAGCTTCACCAGCTTTTTGTTTTTTAACATTTGGATTAGACTTCGTAATAATTGCAACCGTAATCGGTTTATTTTTACGTTCTATATTTTGCTCAGTAATAAAATCTTTAAACTTCGGTACTTGCATTGTCGCTATCTTTTACTTCTTCCTTATTCTCATCAATTTTTTTACCAATATTATATTTAGCTGATAGCGTCCATTCTTTTTTTTCTTTAAAAGGTAATACTTTGATTTGACTTAATGGTGCTTTGTTTTCAGCTTTTGCTGGTTTTACAATGTCAATTAAATTCCAATCCTGTAAAAGAATAGCAATAGTATTTCTTCTTTGTATATCGTTTTCAACCAATGTAGCCTTTTTACCGTCTAAAGCAAATAGTTCTTTAAAGTGTGTTATAAAGTATTTACCTTGTTTATGTAAAATGTGACACGATTGATAAAGTGTTTTGTCTTTTCGGGACGCTACACCAATTCTAGTTAATGTTTCTCTAACTTTAAGGAAGTCGTCTGGTTGTTTGATTGTGACCTCTAACATACTTTCAGGCGACCAGTTTACAATTTCTTCGCTCATTTTTTTCTCCCACCTTTGTTCAAGGTCTCTTTTATAAATTCAATTTGTTCGTCTTTTAGTATGCTAAGTGCTTGTTTTGCTTTCTCATTACTATATCCATAATATTCTTTGACATACTCTAAATTCTTCAATTTGGCTTGTGATAACCATTTGCCACCAAATCGCTTCTTTTTTCTAATACTATTTATCAAAAAATGAAACTGGACTTTCTTATCTAAAAAGTGATAACCATTCATTTCATTGGCAGCTGCTATACTGTCATAATGCATTGATAAACACTTGTTAATGATAAACGGTGGATACTTCTTTTCCCACGTTAAATCGTCTGTATCTAATAGATTTTCTTTAGTAAAGTTTATAGCGTTTAAGTAATCTTTCAATTCGTACATAATAATTCTGGAGCGGATAGGCGGTAACGCTCCGCCATCTCCACGTTGGCAACGTGGCGTAATACTTCTATACCATATCCGCTTATGGTTTTACTTTCTTTTATTGTGTCTACCCATATACCAATCACCAGGTTCATAATCCCATCTTTTACCGTGATGTCCTCGTATATCAGCATACCATATTCTTAATTTTACTATTAATTTTCTAAAAAATGTTCTTCTAGCCATTCTAATCTCTTATTTAAATTTACAACTCGCCATTATTTCTGTAAGGCAGGCAACCATATTTATCTCCTGGTCAGCAACAAAGGCAGATTTATATTGATACCCAGCCAAAATTAATATAGATTGAGGAATAGATTTAGAGTCTAGTGCTGTATAGAGAACATCATAGATAGTTTTAAATAGAAAAGAGGCCTCTTTGTCCAAGTTCTGAACAACCCATTTTCTCATATCATTAAATCTTTTTTCTTTTAATGATACTATGAGTTCTTTGGTATTAGCTTCTGATAGACTAAAAAGAATACCACTATCAATCTTACCTCTAACTGAATATCTTTGTAGTTCGTTGATAGTTCTTCTAAAGTCTGGATAATACTTTTGTATTAATTCTGACAATACTTTTTTGTCATATTCTATATTCTCATCATCAAGTATACCACCTAATCGTTTCATAAAGGCAGTAGCCGTCTTTACCTTTTGACCATTTTTTATGGCAAAATCAATGACAGTACAACGACTATGTAATGCTGGTATTATCTTATTGACATAATTACAAGTAAATATAAATCTACAATTATTGTAAAATGTTTCTATAAAGTTTCTTAAAGCAGGCTGAACACTATCAGCGTTCATATAATCTGCCTCATCAATTATGACAACTTTATGATTAGCGTCTTCGGTAAGAGATACAGTAGAAGCAAAGTTTTTAATCTTATTTCTTAATGTATCTATTTGACGGCCTTCGTCTGAACCATTAATAATGATATAATCACTACCTAGTTCTTCACATAAGGCTCTTGCTACTGTTGTTTTACCAGTACCGGCAGTACCAGACAACAATAGGTTAGGTATTTCTTTTTGTTTTAGAAATTGTGTAAATGTATTCTTTAAATCTTCGGTAAGAATACAATCGCTTATCTTTTTTGGACGGTATTTTTCAACCCACAAAAAATCTGACATAATATAAACCTCACTTTATTCATTATTAGGGTGTTTCCATTGTAAATTCTTTTACAATTTCACTATCAACATCATAACCACCTTTATTCATTGTCCAACAATCTTCTTCACGGTCATAATCGTGTTCATCAACAAATTCTTGTACTTTATCTGCCAAGTCTTTGTCTTCTTGTGAAGCTTTATGATAGTCGTTCCAATTAAAGTATAAACCTTTTTCAAAGGTAGGCAAATCGCCAAACTCCTCTATAATATCAGAAACAGCAATTTGTCTATTAAGATAATGTGTTGTTTGATGATATTCTCTGGTTTCTACTTTTAAGTAGTCGTCTGCTTTGTATTCGGTACCGTCTTCTAATTTATAGACTTCAGACATATTAAAACTCCGAATCTGGTTCTAATGCTATCCAATATTGTATAGGTTTATTTCTGTTTACAAAATGACTTATCTTTTGTTTAGATATTGCTACATCATAATCATCTGAAACCATTTTAAAGTTTTCAGTTTTAAAATAGGCCGTAAATGTTTTATCGGTCTCACCAACTTCAATAGAATAATCATTTGAAGATTTGTTTTTCTTATCTGTAGCAATTAATTTAATTGATTTACCATCACCTTTAACGGCAACATCTGGTAAATTTAATGTAGTAGCTGCTTTTAGTAATTTAGAAAAGGTTTCTTTTTTAAATGTAAAAGTAACTTCTTTATCTGGCATTGTAATATTCTTTGTAGGCGAAACAATAACTGATTTGTCAGCAAAGAAATATTTTATTGCCTGTTTAGAATTAGAATCAGCAATCTGAACATTTGATCCACCATTAAACTTTAGTTCTGGTTTTTCAAAAAGTTCTACTGATCTCAAAAATTCTGGTAGATCATAGATAGCAAATTCGCTTTCAAACTTTTCTGATATTTCAGCTTCTGCTAAAATATTTTTCATTGTAGAGATTGTCTGTACTTTGTTTCCAGGTTTAACCAATATATTTTGATTAATGTCTGAAAAGTTTTTTAATACAGAAACCGTATCACTTGATAGATTCATATATCACTCCTTCATAATTTAACATATTATAATATAACATAGTATAGTTTTTTTGTCAATGTTATTTTGATTTCAAATAACTTATCATATTCTCTGGTGTAGTTTCAACGTATGGGTCATTATCTGATCCGTCATTATTGATACCTGGTTCTTGCCACCACTTTTCAACAACTCCATCGTTAATAACTGCCATATATCTCCAACTTCTATTACCAAAGCCTTTATGATTTTTTCCAATTAACATTCCCATAAATCTAGTAAAATTACCAGATCCATCAGGAATTACTTTTACATTTTTGATTTTTAAAATTTCTGCCCAAGCGTTCATAACAAATGTATCATTTACTGAACAACAATAGATTTCATCTATTCCAAGACTTTTAATTTTTTCATAGTTTTCATCAAAGCCTGGTAATTGAGTAGATGTACAAGTTGGTGTAAAAGCACCAGGTAGAGAAAACAATACAACTCTTTTGCCTTTAAAAAAGTCGTCTGTAGATTTTTCTACCCACTTACCCTCATCAAAGTTACAGCCATCTTCTAATACAGAATCGCCTTCTCTTATTTTAAAATTAGTTTTTGGTATTACAAATTTATCAAACATTATTTACTCCTCGTTCAAATTTTGGAGCGGATGGACTGTACTGCCCAATCTTTTCCTGGTTGGAAACCAAGTGTATTACTTTTATACGACATCCGCATTATTTAATATATCACAAAGCTATTCTAAAGTCAATGCTGGTTTATAATTCATAATTAATACTTCTTTACCTTTACCAGCGCCTTTGTTTTTACTAGCGTTTTGTTTATTAAATTCTTTTTCTATCCAAGTGTATTGATCTTTTGGAAACCACTTTTGTAAATCTGGAAAGTCATAATAAGACAATACAAATTTACCTTTTATTTCTTTTAGTTTATTGGCCAGGTCTTCGTGCTGGCTTCTTTGAAAGTCTTTTACATAGTAATCTTCCATTTTATAGTATGGAGGATCAACATAAAATAATGTATCTTCTTTATCATACATATTAATAACTGTTTCATATGATTCGTTATGAATATGATTTATGCCTTTAATAAAATATAACCATTTTTTATCACTAATTTTATCTATAAAATGTTGATACTTTGATTTATATTTACCTTTTAAATTTACAAACTTTGTTTTTTCATTTAGAGTATCACCACTAAAACTTTGAGTTTGTAGGTAGATATATTTTGTGGCTCTTTCAATATCACCTAGTTCAAAGTCTGTATTAAATGGTATTAAATCTGATTTAAATTGATTAAAAATTTCTTCTTGTTGTGGTTCATATGACAATAAAGATTTTAAAAATTCTCTATCTTTATGTCTGGCACAATGAAATATATTTGCTATATCTCTATTAAAATCATTATATACATTTGTATGAGCCTGATCTATTTGGTGGTTGGCCACAAAATAAACCCAATAGGCACCACCAAATGGTTCAACATAAGTATTATGTTTTGGAAAGTTGGAGGCAATCCATTTTGCCTGAAACTTTTTACCACCAAGATAACTAAACACTAACTTTCACCTTTTTTGTACCTGTTTTCCAGTTATCTATATCTGTCTGAATAACCGTATTATCTATTGAAGTATCACCTGTATCTCTATAAGAATTTACGTGTCCTTTATGATATTCTTTTGTTTGTAATTTTGATAAATCAATATCTTTTCCTTCTGGTGTTTTAAAGTTATCTCTGGCAGCCACAGCTAGTTTATCACTATCATTGACAACTCTTTTTGAATCCATTTTAATAAAGTATTCATCAACATCAAGTTTTTCCATAATCATCTGATTTCTTTTAACATTGTTGGCTGCTTGTCTGCCACCTACCATTGTTTCAAACGATTTAGGGTCACCTTTACCACAAGGATATGGAGTTTTATCTCTTAATAAATCACCTACTACTTTTACATAGTGATTAATAAAAGCGTCTTCTTTACCTGGTTTAATTTCTTTTTTATCATTTTTTAAATCTATGAAAATTATCCATAAATCAAAGATAGAGTTTCTATTAGGTATAGCATTTAAATCACCTTTTGATACCCAACTCATAAACTGATTAAATCTTTTTTTAAATAGATTTATGTTTTGATCTACTTCGGAACCAATTCTATACATAGAATTTAATGAAGCTGGTGATATTGTTGTTTCAGCACCTTCAAAAAATACGTGGCACATACCAGCAATAAAATCATCTAAGCCTCTTCTATTTTGTTGTTCTGGTGTAAACCATTTAGTAAGTGAATTAAAGAATCTATCTTTATGTTGTTCAGCTAATTCTCTAATTACATTAGCAACATCACTAGTTCTAGCATTTCTTTTTTCAGGTTCATTCAAAGGTTTACCGTCATTAATTCTAGTAAACACTTCGGATAATTCTTCTCTCGTTGTATCTGTATATATTTCTAAATTTACTCTTGCTTCTAAAAATGCTGATACAATTGCTTTAGGTAAAGTTGTTTTTGTATAATCAACTTCATTTTTTTCTCTATCAAAAACAAGTTTATCATTTAAATCAGTTTTAATTTTAAAAATATTACCCTCAATTTCGTAAGTTCCTTCTTCAACACCAAAACTACCGTCAATAAAACCTACAATATTGATTGTTCTATTATTAGAATCTAAATTTAAATATGTAACACCAGCGTCTAGCCATTTTTGGAAATATTCTTCATCTATTTTTGATTCTCTTTCAATAGCAGATTTTAAACACTTTTCAACATCACAAAATATAAATTTACTAGGTGCCATATTTCTAATTGTAGAAGTCATATAACTAGAGCCTTGCTCTATTTTCCACCTTGTAAATTCATTTGCTTGAAAGGCCTTGTCGGCTGCTTGATTTGGTTCTACCCTTTTGATAAAATCCAACATTGGTACTTCTTCAGTATCAGATTTCACTTGTCTAAAAATAATACTCATAATATAATAACCTCCACAGTTTATTTTTTATAATATAATTATAACATAAAAAAGGCGGAAAGTCAAGCTCTCCGCCTTCTATTTTACTATTTACTTAATATTAATTGTTCTTGGTTTTTTAGACTCTGGAACAATTCTTTCTAAAGACACTTTTAAAAGACCATCTTTTAATTCAGCGCCTTTAACTTCAACATCATCAGCGATTGTAAAAGATTTAGAGAAATATCTTTTAGCGATACCTTTATGGATTACTCCATCCTCGTCTTTGTCTTTAGTTGCTTCTACAGCTGATTTAATATTTAAGACACCATCTTCCATATTGATTTCAATATCTTTTTTACTGAAACCAGCAAGTGCTAGTTCAATATTGTAAGTAAAGTTACCTGTCTTTACGATATTGTATGGTGGATAGTTATATCTAACCATTTCGTTGAAATTATGGTCGTCCATCATTCTTTCAAAGTGGTCGAACACGTTATCAAACCCAACGGTTACCGGTCTTAATTGATTAAAAATAGAAAGTGCTTTATTAGTCATATTTTCCTCCTTATTAAAGCAAGTTAATTTAAGAGCCCATTATGGCGCTCTTGTTATTAATATAAGTATGAATTTCTACCTTTCAAGTGGTCAAAAATGTCACACTCAATATTATTTATAATGGTAGTTTCTTTTATCACGGAGTGAAACTACCAAACTTCACCGTTTTTGCGACACCGATAAATTTTATCGGGTTTTTACGCCGTTAGGACTTACGAGCCGCCTAACAATAATATATATACATCAACACAGGCGTAAAATCTAAAAACCTCTTTGTTGTTTTAACTTCTTTTGTTGTTTTTTAAAGTTAGCAATACCTTCTTTTTTCTTACGTCTTTTTATTTCTGACGGTTTTTCATAGTATTGTTTTGCTTTTAAAATTTTTAACTGGCCATCTTTTTGTACTTTTTTCTTAAGCACTCTCATAGCCTGTTCTAAATTACCGTTTCTTACTTGTATAGTTATTGACAAAATGTTTTTACCTCCTCTCCTGTAAGTGTAGATAAAATGGTGGAGGGCACAACCCCTCCACCTAGGACTACACTATGTGTGATAGATTTAGATAACTTCGTCATCCGACTCACTATCATTGTCATCCGTTTGAGCTTCTACTTCAGCTTTTCTTTGGTCTTCTATAATGTCTTCGACACTAGCGCCAGAGTCAACTTTTGTATATAACTCAACAAACGAATTTTTTGTATCATCATCAAATCTATTAGTACACATTTGAATTGCTTTCATCTTATTGTCAAAGATTGAATACGCTTGTGTAATGTGGACTAATCTTCTGGTAGAGATAATCTCATCAACACCACCATCAAAGTAGGTTTTTCTAATCACATCTGCCCACGTTGTTAACTTGTCAACGAATTTGGCATCTGATTTACCATAAGACTTTAATGTATTGTTAAGTATCTTTTTTTCAATACTAACACTTGGATATTTCTGCTCAAAGGTAATTGGAAATCTTTCCAAAAACGCCTCGTTAAGAACATTGGTACCGATAAACTTACCGTCTTCGGATCCTTGCCCTTTAGTGTTAGCAGTAGCAATCACATTGAAGCCTTGAGCTGGTTTAACATACTTGTTAATTTTTTTAACAAACACACCAGAACCTTCTAGGATTGGTTGTAAACACATAATCTTATTACTTGCTAAGTCAATCTCATCAAGTAGAAGAAGAGCGCCTCTTTCCATCGCTTCAATTACCGGACCGTTTTGCCATACAGTTTGGCCATCTTTAAGTCTGTAACCACCTAATAGATCGTCCTCATCTGTTTCAATTGTAATGTTAACTCTTATTAATTCTTTTTTAGCCTCGGCACAAGCTTGAGTAACACCCATAGTTTTACCGTTACCAGACAAACCAGTAATAAACACAGGATAGAACCTGTTAGATTTAATAATTGATTTTAAATCTGGATAGTTACCAAAACTAACGAACACAGGATCTTTTTTAGGTACGATATTACCTGTCAAAGATGAAACCACATAAGCGGCCTCTTTTTTAGTTTCATTATCAGGGGTTAATATTTTTTCATTATCAGTATCAGCTTCTTTTACTTTTACTGATTTAGCTTCGCCATCAACTGGCAGTTTAAATAAAGACTTACCAACTTTGTAATCTTTATTTTTAATTAACCATTGTGGAGCGTATTTACAACCAAACTTAGCGTTGGCTTCTTTTAACTCTCCTACAGTTAATTGTGATTTGCCAAACTTCTCTAAAGCGTGTTTAACAAATTCTTGTTGTTTAGTATTTAACATAATGTACTCCTTTTTTGTTTTCATTGGTATATCCTATCATAACCATCATAGAAGTCAAGCCTATAAAAAGCATAGTAAAATCAACCATTTTAAGCAACCTCCTCTATGAATTTGTTTAATAACGATCTGGAAACGATTCGGCCTTTCATTGATTTACTGAATAACTGTTTAATCTTACCAGCTTTCATACCGTCATTTACTGCTGAAAGGTCAGTATTCTCAACCGCCATTGTTTTACCATTTAATAAAAAGTATCTATTGTAACCTGGTTTGTTAACATCAGCTACTTTTTCTTTATTAAATTTATTTTTAAGAGCTTGTAATTTATTGTGTTTATCATTCCAATCTTTGTATTTACCGATCATACCTTCTAGTTCCCACATTCTGTTTAATCTTTTAACAACATAGAAACCAATTGTATTAATATTGTACTGAGATTTTAAAACATCTAACAATAAAGTAGTCATTTGGCCAGAAAAATAATTATCTTCAACTGTATATTGTTTTTTACCCATTGTGATAACTGGCGTACCAGCTGATGTTTTTTCTACACCTAAACCTTTTTCAGTATTAACAACTTTTTCAGTACCATAATTTGAATTAGCGCCGCCATCTGTTAATGTAATAAATGTCATTTTTTCAATGTTATATTTCTTTTTAAACATTGGTACAATTTTATTCATAACAACTAAAGCTTCGTTTAAAGGTGTAGTACCTAACCAAAATTCTTTTGGAATATCAAATCTATCACCTTTGTAATAGTAACTATCCATATAGCTTCTGTTAGTGTATCTATCCTCATAATATAAACCCATATGATATAAGTACATTAAAGACTCATCTAAATCAGTTTTTTTCATTCTGTGGCTGGCAATATTAATTAGATTAAAATTATCAAATAAACCATCACCGTGTTTTAAATTCCAAGTTTTTGATTTTATATTAATTCTGTTACCTTTATCATCATAGTCATATGATCTTAATTGTCTATCGCCGTCCATTTCACTAGTAAATAGGTAAACTTCATAAGGTATATTAATTTTTTGGCAGAACCATACTAGATTTAAAAGTTGATCAATTGTCTGTTTAATAACATCACACATTGAACCAGACCAATCTAATAACATCATCATACCGTGGTTTTTTTCATTTGGTAAGATAGTTAATCTTTTAAAGATGTCGTCACTAAATTTGTAATCTTTTAATTTAAGAGGATCAATAACACCAGTTTTATCTGTACTTGCTCTTTTGTAAGCTGTAGCAGATTTTTTCATTTCAAATTCTTTAACTAGGTAGTTAACAGTTTTTTTGTTATCGTTTTTAAATTGTTTAAAGTTATCTTTTAACCAATTAATATATTCAATTCTTTTATTATGCTCATAAGAATAATATTCATTCTTTTTAAAAGCATATTCTTTCCATTTTTTAACCCAATCTTTGCCTGATACCATAACATTTTTTAGATTTGGTTCTGGTAAATTAAAGTAAGTATATTTTGTTTTGCCGTCTAATAACTTTTCTTTGTTTTTTTCGTAAGATGAATCTGTAATAGCAACTAATTTTTGAGGATCCACACCACCGTCACCACCAGCACCATCAGTATTGTAAGAATTGGCTTCTTTACCATTCTCATCATCTTCAATATTCTCATCTGATTTGTTTGCTTGTGATTCTTGGTCGCCATCATTACCATTATCGTTGTCTGAATTGTTACTTTCAATATCTGAATTACCATCTTTAGTATTAACATTATTATCTGAATCTTGCTCATCATCTAAATTGTAGTTTTCAACTAAAGGGTGAGTATCAAAATCTGGCAATTTTTTCATTTGTTCAATTTGATCTTTTTGCCAGTTTAACATCTCTTTAGCTAACTTAACAACTTGATTAAAAGTTTTAAGAGCGTCAACTTTAGTTAACCAATTTTTTTCTTCACTTGAAAATTTAAAATTAATTCTATTCATTGACTTTGATCTCATATTAATTTTATCAATTAACATCAAATCAGTATTAATATCTTTACCTCTCAAACCAAAGAAGTTTTGTTTTTCCATAATATCAAAACCATTAAGATAATTTCTAACTACACCTGGATATTTTTTTTGAATTAACTTGTCAATTCTAGTATCTTCTAAAACATTTACATAAGCTCTTAACTCATCATCACCTGAAATCTTAGTCCAACCATCTGTTGGTGTAAATAAAGCGTGAGAACATTCGTGTGCTATTAACATATCATAAACATCACCACTTTGTACTTTAAAGATTGGTAATGTTAAGATACGATTAACAGTATCAAAACTTGCTGTCTTAACTTGATTATGTTGAATTATAATATTTTCAGTAGCAATCAATTTTGCTAACTGTGATTTAGTGTCTATGTTTATTTGTGTAGTCATACTGTATATCCTATATTATTTTATTAAAAATGTCAAGCCTATAAATTTTGTAGAAAGCGGCTAGCAAGAAAGAAAAAAAATGAGAAATAAAACAACTAACCGCTTTCATAGGATAATCCTAACGCAAAACGCTTTAAAAGTCAAGCCATTAAATTTTGTTGATTTTACTTACTTTTTAAAAGAACAGAACCAGAACACTTATCGGCCTACTTGATTTAGAAAGTGATTCTTACATTCTTCCCAATTCATATAGATTAATTCATCATAAAAATGGCTGTCTGTATTATATCTGCCTTGTTCAACCAGTGATTTTACACGTTTTTTAGCGTGTTTTTCTTTCCATACTTTAACTAGTGATTCGGTACTACTATCAAATCTTTTAACTAAATCTTTCGCCTCTATCTTACCACATAGAAATTCGTTAGTATTTTCATATAATTTTGTAAAGTAGATACCTCTTTGGTGTTCAGTTCTAATATATTCTTTTGGTATATCTAGTTTTGAATACGTAAAGTTTAGTGATCTATTCTTATGATCTCTTTTTAATGGTTGGCCGTTAGGTCTTTTGGCTTCGTGCCATTCCCAATACTTTCTAGTATGATTTTTCTTTAACCAAGTCCATATCATATTTCTAACTTTTCTACTAGGTTGAAATGATACAGAACCAGTTGTAAAACCCATTCTTTTCCAATATTTTAAACCATCATATTGAGATAGTGTATTGGCCTTTGCCTTACCGTATAAACTAGTAGTTGTTACGCCAACTAACTTATCACCATATTTTTCTTCCCATATTCTTTGTACATCATCTGATAAACACAGATACGCTAATAATTTACCACCTGTAAATGAATATCCTAATGGTTGTGTTGGTACAATAGAAGAACCTATTGCTGTATGATTAATTTTACCCTCAAAGGTTTTAATTTGTCTATCCCAACCTATAAACTTATCACGTGGTGTTAAATCCATAAAGTCACCTGAAATACAAATGACACCAAGGTATTTGCCTGATCTATTATCTTTTACTATAAAAAATAGTTGTCTACCAATGTTTGAATTGTTTTTCATAGTAGATAAGAAAGTTCTTAATGTATTCCACTTTTCTGATAAATCACCTCTCTTTTTAGAACCATCAAATCTTGTTTCTGTATCATCTGTAAATTCTAATACAGGTTCTAACTTATCAATATCTTCTGGTGATTCTGGAATCCAAATATTATTTTTAACTGTTTTAATAAAGGCCTCTTGTTCAGGATTGACAAGGGCAGGTTTATCATCAAAGAAACTATTTGTTTCTGCTGTAGGATATTTTTCGTGTACTTCTATCCATTTCTCGTACAATGTATATTCTTGTACGGTCATTTTAGATACAAAGGCTAAATCTTTTTCAACCATTAATTTTAAATGGTTTTGGTCTATATCTTCTACTTTAGATATATCGTTTTTTTCACACCACTCTTTGTATTGATTTTCAACAAATTGATCTTCACTACTCATAATATATACTATATCACAATTATTTTAAAATGTCAACGCTGGCTTCGGTTTCAATTACTACACGAGCACCACAAGACAATAAAGGCTTATCATTACCACCATAAACCACAACGGATGGTCCGTTAATAGCCACTTTATGGCAATAAACATTCTTACTACCTTGCTTAACCGTAATAACTGGATCATCTGTTCCATTTTTCTTATTACTTCTTATTACGTGCTGGTTTACGTGTATGTACGTTTTTCTTTTTCTCATTTAATATTCTTCCGTAGTTTGGCCATCCAAATTTATCTGGTGATTCGTCAACATATCTCCAACGAATAACATCTGTCATTGGATTTCTTTCATATATTTTTGGTCGTTCTTTTGGCATATTACTCCTTACTTATTGGTTTTTCAATAATTCTGGCGTCTTTATCTTTCTTTAAAGTATCAATCATTTTTTCAGCCTTTTTATAAGCTCTATCTAATTTAAATTTAGATACGTGTTCAGTAAATGTTCTACCTAACATATGGTCGTATTCGTGTTGGAATACTCTACTCATCATACCGTCTAAATGGCCTTCTTTTAAATCACCATTTTCATCTTCATACTTTACAACAACTTTACGAGGTCTTTTGATATGTAAAAATACAAAAGGAAAAGTTAAACAACCTTCTTGCATCATTACTTGTTCCTCACTACTTGTTATTATCATAGGATTAAAACAAGTCATTTTTAAACCGTTTTCTATTTGTAAATGGCCACCCATAACAAACATATTAAATGGTAAACCTACTTGATTAGCAGATAGACCTATACCACCATATTTTTTCATAGCGTCAAACATCATATCTGATAGTTCTTTTCTATCTTTAAATCCTTCTTCTTTTAACATATCTTCCTGAAAAGGTGCTATGGCCGTTTGTACTCTTGGATCTGTTGGTGGTATTAATTTCAATTCTTTCATATTATCTCCTATGTTTGTTGTAGCCTTGTAAAGTTTTTATATTTCTCAAATTTAACTATGTCTGTAAACTTATCAAATAGTATATCGCCTTTATGTGATATAATAAAAATGTTTTCTTTTGTCATAGTTTTTATAATCTTAAAAAAGTCATCTGTTCCTTGACCATCTAAACTTGAATCAAAGATTTCATCTAATACCAACAAGTTTGTATTGACACTATTTTTCATTTTAGCAATTTGTCGCCAAGTAAATAGTAAGGCTAAATCAATTCTCATCTTTTCACCCTCACTAAAGTTATTATAGTTAAAGGTATCTCTAAATCTACTTTTTACTGTTTCGTTAAATTCTTCATCTAAATGAAACGATATAAAAAAGTCCATTGATTGTAAATACTGATTAATTAAAGTATTCATAATTGGTACATACTTTTTAATTATTTGAGATTTAGCGCCTTTATCATTTAAGATTTCTCTTAATATATCTACATAACCTTTTTTTTCTATAATTTTATCTCTTTCAACTTTAGTATTTTCCAAATCAGATTTTAATTGCTCTAAATGTTTTTCTATTTCTTTACCATCTGTTTGTTTGTTTTCTAAAGATTTAATTTCTTCGTGTATATTATTTGAATACTTATTTAATTCTTCAATTGATGTTTGTAGTTTAGACACTTCTACATTCATTTCATACATCTTATTAGACATTTTTTCCATAGCCGTAATAAGTTCTTCTTGTCTGGATATTTCTTCCATTAATTTTTTCATACCATCATTTAAAGTAACTAATTTACCTTTTTCGTAAGCAATCTTTTCACCTCTAAACTCAGCCTGTAATGGTTGTGTACAAGTAGGACAATTATCATTTTCTTCAAAAAACTCTAAATTCTTTTTATGTGTAGATAGATTTTGTTCTATTTTGGCCTCCAGTTTAGATAGTTTATTTAACTTGGCCTGTTCTTTGTCTTTGTATTTTACTTTATCCTGATATGATTCTAGTTCTATATTGATTTCTTCTATCTTTTTATGGTATTGATAACTAACCTCACCATTCTTCTCTAATGTCTTCCTTTTACCATCCAGGTCGTTCAGGTTAAGGTCGGAGAGCGCTTTGTAGTGTTTTAATTCTGTTTCATACTTGGATTCTATAAGATCACATTTATGGCGTAATTCTGTTACGTTTCTAGTTAATTCTGATTGTTGAGGTCTTAATATTAAATCCATAAGTCCAAATACTCTTATGTCTAATATTTCTTCTACCACCTCTCGTCTATACCTTGGTTTCATTTTCATAAATGGCTCGTAAGATGATGAACCTAACAATACAACTTGTAAAAATGATCTATAGTTTAATCTCATTATATTGTTTTCTAAATATTTTTGATAGTCAATATTAGAGGCGTCTTGGTTTAACAACTGGCCGTCTTGGTAAATTTCAAATATGTTTGGTTTGATGCCTCTTATAATCTTATATTTTTTTGTACCCACATCAAACTCTACAACTATTTCACAATCGCCTTGATTTACTGTATTGACCATTTGTTCTTTTTTAATAATTCTAAATGGTTTATTAAATAATACAAAACATAAGGCGTCTAATAAAGTTGATTTACCAGATCCATTACTACCTACAATCAAAGTGGTGTTTGATTTGTTTAGATTTATTTCTATTGGTGTATTACCAGTTGATAGAAAGTTTTTATATCTTATCTTTTTAAAAGTTATCACTCACTAGCCTCTACATAAAGTTCTTTAGCAAACTCTTTTAATTTATGTTTATCTAAATCAGTATCTACTTGGTCAATATAATTTCTTAAAAATGTTAATGTATCTTCACCTTGTTCTAGTATGTCTTCTCTTACTGTAGATTTAATATCTGTAGGGTCATCAACAATTACCAGTTCGTGTACATTAATATCATTATAAAATCTTTCAATTAGTTTACTATACATTTCTTCTTTTGTTTTTTGAGATACAAATAACTTGACAAAACAGTTTTCATAATTATCAAGTTTTTGGTGTGTATAATCATATTTTGTATCATCATATATAAACTTTTTAAATATTACATTTGGATTTTCTACTCTTTCAAGTTCTCTAGTATTTGTATCAAATATATGAAAGCCTTTTGGACAGTTGTGATCTGACCACATAATTTGATATTGAGTTCCTAGGTAATAGATATGACCATCATCTGATTTTTTATGAAAATGGCCTGATAATACTTTTTCAAATCTTCTAAATTGATTTCTTTCTAAGCCGTGTTCATTCATATGCCCACCGTGCATCTCAAATCCTTTTATCTCTAAATGACCAAAACATATATCAGCATTTGAGTGATCTATGGCGTGTATTGATTCTTCATAATTATCATCACATATCCAAGGAAGAAACTGTATTTTAGTACCATCAAATTCTACTTCACGTGGTCTTGTATAGATTGAAGCTTGTGATGTTATATTTAAATTTTCCATAGCATTGACTTCATTTGTATTCTTATAATAAGTATCGTGGTTACCTATAATAATATGAGTATCAATGTTTAAGTCTTCTAGTCTATCCCAAAACTTAACTCTAAAATTATGTGCTGTATTGTGATTAATAAACTTTCTTCTATCAACCACATCACCTAAATGAACAAGTGTTTTAATATTGTTTTCTATAAGATAGGGAAAAAATATCTCATCATAAAATTTGTTTTGATACTCTATAAAGGCTGGAGAGTCATTTCTACATCCAAAATGGGTATCATTTAGTAAAGCAATTTTCATAATTAAGCAAAGAATTTAGTTGATGCGACCTTTTTTTTCTTTTTAGTTTTTGGTTTATCTTTTTTAGTAGGTTCTTCAATTCTCATATTCTTTTGTAAAAATTCTTTAAACTGATTTTTAAATTCACCATCATCGCCTGGTTGTAAAGCCACATCATCATAATTGTTATCCATAATTAACTTTTGTTTTATTGTTACTTGTTTCTTTTCTTTTTGTATTCTTCTAATAAAGGCAAAATAAATGATTTGAGTAAAATAAGCAAATGGATTATTTGATTTGGCAGGATTAAAATTGTCCAAGTATTGTAAACAGTTTTCAATACCATCACTAATCATATCATCTCTAAAAGTATAATTAATAAAATTTGGTCTGTATGATAAGTGATTTGCTATTTTTAAAAAACAACTACCAATGTAATCTGTTACTGGTGGTTTTTCTTTTTTTTCTCTTATAGATTTATTTACAGCTTTCTTGTAGGCTTTCATAGCTTCTAAAAATTCAGCATTATTAACGTAATGTTCGCTTTTCTTTTTTGTTCTAGTCATAATGTATAATATACTATAAATTGTTTAAAATGTCAATGTTATTATGAATCAATCTTTGATTAATTCTACAGTAACGGCTTCTGCCTTACCATAGTCTTCATAGTTTTTATTATAGTGTTTCCAAATTCTATTTTCTAATTGTTTAGGAGTGCCTTTGAAAGGATAAGTAAGTTCACAATATTTTTTCCAATTATCACTATTATAAGTAACTCTTATTATCCATTCACTTTTTTTCATATGAGCATTGACTTTTATAAAAATTTGTATATAATAAGCGTGTAGCGGATGATATGCTGGATACTCCAGGTTAATGGAGTGTTCCTCCACCATCATCATCTAAATCACTAAACTCATCAAATATTTCATTTACTTTATCATTATCTTCTTTATTAAACATAGTTCTTTTATAATCATTATCTTTTCTTGGAGCTTCAAGTTTTTGATAATCGTTTGACATATGTTCAAAAGTTTTAGACATTTCGGAAGTGGCATTTGTAATTGTCAAAATCTTTTTAATAGGTATAGTTATTATTTCATCATTAGTGTAGGCCGCCCATTTAATAAGAGCCACATAATCTTTGAAACCTTGTGGTGTTAATTGAGGTACATATTTAATTAATAATGGTTTTACTAATCTGATAAGGCCTGTCTTTTCATCTAATTGATCTTTAGGAAAAGCACAAACAATATCGTCACCATTATCAAGTTTAATAACTTTTACTGTTACTGCTGGTTGATGCATCTTACTTTAACTCCACGTTATGGATTTCATAATTAAAATCTTCTTCATTGTAAATATTTATCCTTTCTCTAAAATGAGCTAAAGTGTAATTCTCCTTTTCGTTGTAAGTTAAATCATCAGCAATATCATATAAAGTAGCGGATGAATTATTATCCTTTAACCTAAGGCCACGACCAATAGATTGTAAATTTCTAATACGAGATTTGCTAGGGGAACTGAAAACAATGTTGTGAAGATTCCTAATATTAACCCCAGTGGAAAAGACACCATAACTAGCAATAATGATAGCGTTATCGGACTTCTCCGTAATAGCTCTAATATCTTCTCTAACATCAGCATCTACACCTCCGTGTACATAAAACACTTTTCTATCTTGTGCTTTATCTTCGATTAGTTGTTTAAGAATCTCACCGTGTTTTTCAACGTATTGAAATAAGCATAAAGAATTGCCTTGTAAAGAAAGACAAAGATTCCTTATATATTTATTTCTTTTTTCGTTAGAAACCAAATAATCCATTTCTTCCTGATATGTTTTATCTTTTAAAAAATGTCTAGCGTCTTTATCGTGTTGTAGTATTAAACAAAATATTTTTAAATCAGCTAACTGTTTTTTTTCTTGTAATTCACTTGTAGATACAACTTTATTTACAGTACCAAAAAGGCCTTCTAATACAAGTTTATGAGTTTTTGTACCATCTAAAGTACCTGTAAGACCAATTCTATATTTACATTTTGTTAGTTTGGTCATAATCTTTGTTAAAGAAACGGCCTTAAATAAATGTGCCTCATCACCGATTACAGTACCTACATCTGAAAACCATTTTTTAGGCATATTATATACCGATTGCCAAGTGGTAATAATAACTCTTTTGTTTGTTTCTTTTTCGTGGCCTGAATAGATTCTATGTACATTTCTTTCACTATTATAACCATAATCTTTAAAGTCTTTAAATAACTGTTCTACTAGTGATGTTGTTGGCACAATAATAAGTATCTTATCTTGTTTTGTATCTTTTAATCTTAATAAGTTAAATATTAATATTAAGTATATAATAAGAGATTTACCAGAGGCAGTTGGAGATAGTAGTAAACATCTATTTTTTTTAACGGCGTGAACAAATGCCTCTTTTTGATAATCTCTTACTTCTATTTTTGGTATTTTAAGTGCCTTTATAAACTGATCTATTTTTTTATCTTCTACATTGGTGTCTTTTATTTTAGTACCATCTACAACTTGTACATTATTATTTTTACACCAATTTACAATATAAGGATAAAGGCCAGCATATATTTGACCTGTGGCATAACTGAATAATCTTATTTTTCCGTCCCATACCCTATTGCGATATTGGGGCATAAACTTATAACCAGGCACTTCAAATGTAAAGTATTCACCAAGTTCTCTACGAATATCGGCGTCTGCCTCTATCTTTAAATAGACTTCATCTTTTTTATCTATAATTAAATATCTTGTTGTAGTCATTATACAAATGGTTTTCCTACTATCCAGCCAACTAAAGTTTTTCTAACACCGGATGTTACTTTGTGTACTTTGTGCCAGATATGTGAGGGAAAAATTATTATTGAACCTTTTTTTAAAAAGTGTGATGTTATTATATTCTTTTCATTGATAGGGTGTGGAGAACATAGTTCAAATAAACCACCATCATAATCATCATTTAAACAAATAGTAAAACTTAACTTTCTAATTAAACCATTATCATATGGTTTTAAACGACTATCTATATGCCAATCATAAAAATCATTTTTATTATAAACTGTATATTGTAATGGTTCAAACTCTCTTAATAAAAAGTTCCAACCAGATTTCTCATTTGCTTCATTTATTACTTTAGTTATTTCTGTTTCTATATTTCTATCTTTAATAAATGAAATTTTAGAATTTCTATTTGATTGATTACCGCTAGTTATTTTTGCTTTTTCTAGTTTCTTATTTTGGCCTACTTTTATTATATTATCACAAAAAGATTGTGAAAAGGCTAGTTCTTTTATATAATGAGAAGTATTTAAAAACATTGTTAAATAGCACCACTTGTAAACTTTCTCCAGTCTATGGCGTTTTTAATAGTAAAACCTCTATTACCTATTTGTCTAATTGTTCTATCTAAAAAATCAACTGTAGTGTTTAAATAGTCAACTTTTTGTTTTTGTTTTTGTAAATCAATATCTGAATCTAAATATTTGTCTATATCTGTTCTTAATATTTTTAAATCAAAAGGTTTTTCGGCATATACAGAAGCGTCTGCCTTTCCTGTATAATATTCCCACTTTTCCTTTTTCATAATATTATATTCAGTTTCAGCACGACTCAACATTAACTTATACTTTGTTAAGTGTTTTATATATTGATTGTGTAATTGAGGTGTCTTTAATGATTCTAAATCTAGTTCTGTATCATTAATTTTTAGGTCTTTATCGGCCTGTTCTTGTAGTTTTTCTAAATCCATAATATCTCCATTTTATCACAAAAGCTTTTAAAAGTAAAGTTTTTATGATGTTGTAACGCTAGTTGTAGATGAACCTACAGTAGCAAAGTCATATATTTCATAATTAAAGTTAACAGTTGCCGTCAAATATTCAACATCTGTTGCTTGTTGATTGTAGTCTAGTCCTGTCAATGAAGTAGGAAACACATTTCTAAATCTTACTTCTAATTGAGGATTATTTTTACTTGTTAATACAGTAAGTGTGGCGTCTGAATATGTACCACCAACATTAGGTGAACCATATTTTACTTTACCTGGTTCTGTACTGATAGACTGATTTTTGGCTGGAAATCTATCATCACCAGCTGAAACCAAACCTCTAAATTCTGAATAGTCACGTGGAAAACCTAAACCGACTAACCAACCGTGTATTTCTTGGAAGTTTTCTAAATTTTCATCAACTAAAAATGTCATATTTAAAGCTTCATAAGTTAATTTATCACCAGGCAAAGGTAAATCTTTAAAAGGTGTCTGCTGTGTAATATTACCACCAAGTGTTATACCTGGTATATTTACTGCTGTACAAAAATATTCTACTTTTGGTAATTTAAGTATGTTAAATTTAAACTGTGTGGGGCTGGCATAATCTTGTGCCGTTGGTTGCCTACTATATGATTTTGTAGTTGTCATATTACTATTTATATACTATTTAGGAAGTGTTCCTGATTCACCTAGTTTCTTAATGGCCTCACCTATAACACTTATACTTTCACCGTCTTTTTTACAAGGGTTTTCTTCAGTAGATACTTGGTATTCTTCACATATGGGTAGTGTTTCATCTACTTTAATTTTTTCTACTTCACAAGCATTTGCCCAAGTAAAAATAAGCAAAATTATTAGTGTTATAATGAATATGTAAAAGTATTGAATTAGTATTTTCTTCATAGTTGTCCTGTATTTAGTGCATAAAAAAAGGGCGGTTTTTTAGGCCGCCCTTTTTAAATAAATCAAAATGATTACATTAAGTTCGCTACTTTGACTCTTCTGTAGTATCTGTTAGCGTTAGCATTACCAGCGCCATTGATTACAGCATTGTCAGATACGCCTGCTTCAGCAAATGGGTTTGCTTGTAAGCCGTATCTTGTTTTGAACCCAATTTTAGGTTGGAAAGTGTCCTGACCAACAGCTCTTACCATTTGTAGAGGTACATATGGGCAGTAGAATATACCAGCATCATATGGTGAAGTACCTTTGTAACCTACAACAAAGTATTGAGCAGCAGCGTTATTAGCACTATATGGATCAATGTACACTTTGTACTTACCGTTTAATACACCAGCAAAAGTATTACCTGTGTCGTCAACGTTTAGGTTATTGTTAAGAGCAGGTGTGTAGTCTAACACGCCAGCCATTTGAAGTGCAGAAGCGACATCTGAAGAACAGATAATCATATTTCCTCTACCTCTTCTTGTTCTTTGAGCGATAACGTTTGCTTCTCTCTCAACTTGGAACATTAGGCCTTTAAATCTCTCAACTGACCATCTACCGTTTGAGTCTGTATCTAAATCAAAGATACCAGCAGTAGTTGTGTTGATAGCATTAACAGAACCAATCGCTGTAGAAGCGTTGTCTGATGCACCGATTTCAGCGTTGATGTAAATTGTTCTTACAACTTCTCTATTGATTTCCGCAAGGATCTCAGCAGATAGGATGTTAGCCAATTCTGTTTCAGCGTCTAAACCGTGGATTGCTTTAAGGTCTTGTGCAAGTTCCATAGTGTACTCAGCTTTAAGAGCTCTTGACTTAGCAGTCACAGTTGATTTCTCAATTGAGAAAGCCATTTGAGCAAAAGCGTTATTAGCAGAATCACCTAAAGCTTCAGCAGTAGCAGTTGCCATACCTTGGCCTCTAGTGTAAGCACCAGCAGGATCATCATTTAATAAACCTGGGTTTGCACCAGATTGAGTTGGTCCAGAAGCGGCAGTTGAGTCACCAGCAGCATTTCTACTAGAGAAATCTGTGTCAGCTTCGTCAAATAATGCTTCAGTACCTGATTGGTTAGTATATCTGCTTCTCATAGCAAAGATAAGGCCAGTTGGTCCAGTCATTGGCTGAACGCCAGCAATATCGTAAGCAATCAAATTAGGCATAGCTCTTCTAACTAAAGAAATTAGGATTGGATCCCAATTTTGAACTGATGAACCAGTTGCGTTAGTTGGAGCAGCTTCATTTAAGAAAGCAGCGTCTTCTTTTGATGCTCTCTCTTGGTTTTCCAAGATAGTAGCAGTAACGGCACGTCTGTAAGAATCCGTGATCTTTGGAAGATCAGCGTGTTCTAGGACTGGCTGCCATTTTTTTTCGTATTGTTCTGATAAATACATTTGTTTTTATCTCCCGTTTTATTATTTCGACAATTTAATGTCTTTTGTTTTACTTATAGCGGCGGTATAAGCAGCCATAGCATTAGATAAATCTTCAGGTTGTGAAGATTCGCCTGCCGCTACATCATCTATCTCATTACCACTAGCTTCAACTTTTTTACCAAAGTAACTTTCTTTGATAGTTGCAACTTTAGTTGTAAAGTCTTTCTCATTAGAATACTCAACTTCTTCAGCAAGTTTGTTGAATTTCTCTTTAGCAGTGTCAGCTAAATCAGCAGACATTTCATCAATGATGTCTTGTCTTTTCATTTCGCCATTTGCTTTGTTTAGTTCAACATTCTTTTCTACTTGTTCGTTAAGTTTCTTTTCAAGCTCTTCAATTTTGTTTGCTTGATCTTCTAGTACATTGTATTTCTCATCTGGAACATCAATGTAATGATCTTCAAACAATTTCTTTAAGCCAGAAATAAAGTCTTCAGCGATCTCACCTTTGATTCCTCTTTCGATAGCGATAGAGTTCTCTTTCATCCATTCTTCAACTACGTAGTTTAAGTATGAATCAACTTTTTCAGTAAGTTCAGCTTTCTGAGCTTCAGTTTCTTCTTTTAATTTTTCTTCATAACTAGCATTCATCTTTTTCTTCATTTCTGAAACTTTTGATTTCAGAGCAGCTTCAAAGATTGTAGATGCTTTTGCTTTGAAGTCTTCCGATAAGTCTTCATCTTTAGTTAAAGCTTCAACGTCTGCAGATACGTCAATTAAATCTTCTTCAGATTCTTCTTTCATATCTTTTTTCTTTTCGTCTTCGTGTGACATCTCTTTTTTATCTTGCGATTTTTTAAGAGCGTCTAGTGCTGCCTTAGGCATTTCACCTTCTTTAACTTCAGATTTTTTCTCATCCGAATCAGTTTCTTCTTCCTCTTTTAGCTTAGGCATAGCGTCAGCTGAACCTTGAGCTTTTTGTTGAGGATCACCAGAAACTTGACTTATTTTCTTTGTGGCGTCAGGATTGCTGTCAGTCGGTTTAGTAACCGCTGAGCCTAAATCTTCAGCATCATTTTTCAGATGAGAAGGTTCAGCCGCTACAGCATTCTTTTTTGGAGCATCAGCTTGCGGATTAGCAGCGTTAGCTTCTAATACAGCTTCTTGTTCCATCGCCTCAATAGTTTTTTCTGTTTCGGCCATTGAAAATCTCCTTTTTTTCTTTATAAACGTTTATAAATTTTCTTTGTAGATATATTTATAAAACTACAGCTTTTTAAGAAACGATTCGAAGACTTTTAATTTAGCTTCTTCTAATGAACGCTGTCTAGCGGTACGGACTTGATTTTTCCAAGATTCTATGTCTTTTTCCTTGAGTACACCATTGTCCCAAATCCATTCTTTACTCTCCATAATACCTTCTACGAAAGCGTCTGGAGCAGATGGATCTGCCACAATATCAGCGGCCGTAGCTAAGTAAAAATCATCTTTTACATAGTTTACACCGTTTCTTTGTATTAAAGACCCCATACCTCGACTAGATACTCCTAATTGAGCACCCTCGTCAATAAGACCTTTTACGATCTTTCCGTATGGTGTGTCCATAATTTTTGCCTCACCAATAAAATCTTTGCCGTCCTGTTTCAATGACTTAACCATATGACAAACTCTTTCTAAATTAACAGTCGGTCCGTCAGGATGTCCTAACTCGCCAAAGGCTCTATTTTTATTGATAAATTCTTTTGTGTATCGATTCACTTCTCTAACCAAGATTTCTCTAGGATAGACTCTTCCATTTCTATTTTTAATTTCAGATTGTAAGAATACACCTCTTATCTTGTATTCTTTTTTGCCGTTATTTTCTTCTATAAGATATTCGGCGTTTTGTACTTCTTCGGAAATAAGTTTCATAAATTCTCTCTCTTATGTATATATTTATAAACTTTTTTATCTATAAACTACAATTATTTAACTTCTCGGTGAGCCAACAGCCGCTACTGAACCTGCAAATGTAACTTCATCTGTAGGGTGTTTTTCTATAATGATTTCATCACCCGCTAAATGTAAATAAGCAGTTCCAATAGTTACTGAACCACCGTCTTCTTTTAATGTTACTGTTTGAGCATTAGCTGTTGCTACACATCTAACAAAAACAGCTCCGCCAATATCATTGTCCGTAACGTTAGTTGTAGCAGAACCTTTTATTATAAATGTTGCCATTTTATTTTTCTCCTAATTGTTCTAATATTTCTTTATCAAAATATTCATCAAATTCTTCTAAATTAATATTATGAAATTCTGCTATCTTATTAACAGCATTTTCAAATCTTTTAATAGCATTACCTTGTTCTTTTTCAATCAATTTAAATATATCACTTACAGCTTCTTTCATTTTAGGACTTAATTCCTTAAATGCTTTAGAATCTATTTGTAAGTTTTCTTTAACTATTCGGCTCACCTGCATCTTCTACACCTTGTGATAAGTCTATTTGTGCTTCACCATCAGCAGATTGTCCTGCTGTTGTAGTTGGCGAAATTGAACCGTCTGGATTAAAAGTTCCTGGATCTGCTACAACCGGTTTAGGGTCGCTATAATCTGCTGCCTCAACATTTCCATTAAACATATTACCAGCAATATCTTTTCTAGCATTATCCAAAGCATTTGCTACTTTATCTCTTAAAGCGTCTTTAAATGCTTCTCCAGCATCTATGCTGTTACCTTGTGATAACTGATCTATAAAGTTTTTTGTGTTGTCATTTATATCTGCCATAATTTACTCCTTTTATATATTTTCTAAATCGGAAGATTGAGCTGTAGGACTAGCAATAATGCCGTCATCAATTTCTTTTTTGATTTGTTTATCCATATTCTCAATTTCTCTTTCGTTTTGTTTAAGTACATTTTTTCTAACATATTCTACAGAAAAATACTTACCAATGTAATCTCTCATTTCATTGGCTAATGCTAATCTTTCTCTTAACATTTCTGTTTGTTTTAATTCGGCGAAATGGCCATCTTGTAAGAAATCATAATTAATACTATCTCTTACTGTATACCAATCGTCTTCACTTATAATACCTTTTAAGATTAATTGTGTTCTTAATAAATCATTAAAAAGTTCAGTAAATTTCTTTCTTAATCTTTGAACAAATTTAGTAAACTTCAATTCATCTCTAGTAATTTCTGAAGCTCTACCTAAATTAAATCCTTGATTTGCTTCTAATCTACTTGCCGGAACATTTAAACTTCTATAAAGTTTTGCTCTAAAGTATTCTATATCAGCAATTTCTCCTAAATTTTGGCCGCCAGGTAGTGTAGTAATATCTGTACCTCTACCACCCTCTCTACTTGGTAACCAAAAGTCTTCTAACATTGACATATAGTTTCTATCATCTCTAATCTCACCTGTAGAAGCGTCATAAACAAGTTTGTTTCTATATCTTGCCATTACATCACGTAGATATTGTTCAGCTTTTACTTTTGGTAGATTACCAACGTCAATCTTAAATATTCTTCTTTCTGGTGCTCTTGCTATTCTGTAAATAACAGTAGCGTCTTCTATCATTCTTAATTGATTAACAGGTTTAATCGCCTTATGTAAATAAGACAATACCATATTTTTGTTTTGGTCAATTAATCCTGAAGGGCAAAAAGCAATTGTGTCTGGTGCTATTTTAATACCAGCACCTGAAGTTGAACCAGAAACACCTTTTTCATTATAAACAAAGTATTCAACATACTCATCTACTACTGAAAGGCCGTGTGGAACAGGTCCGTCTGGTCTTTTCTTTCTGATCTCTCTAATCTTTTTAACTTTACGAGGATCAATATATTTTAATTCTGTAATACCTTTTACAGGTGAATTTCTATCTATAATTTTGTGATAATAAATTCTGCCATCTACGTACCATCTTCTAAAGATGTCGTGGCCTTTTGTATTAAAGTTTAATAATCTTAATACTTGCTTAAATTCGTCTTCTATTTTTCTTCTTACTTCTTGTCCGTAAGGCAAATCTGATACATTTACTCTTACAGCGTCTTTCAATTCATTAGCGACAATAGCTTCGTTGACAATATCTTCAATTGCCATATCACACTCGGGGTGTAATGCTACTTCTCTATATCTACGTATTAAATCCGCCTCACTCTTTGCCGTACCTTCCATATCAAGGTACTGACCAAAATAACCTCCAGCGGCAACCGTTTGTGTACCGTCATCTGCTTGGGTTGTTGTGAAACTTTGTTTTGGATCGGCTTGTTTTTTAGCCCTTGTAATACTAAATCCAAATAATTCAGCCATAATTTATATTCTCCTTACTACTACTTATAAGAGTTTTAAAAAGGCGGCCTGGAGAACCAGGCCACCTTTACTAATATTAAGTTGTAGTATTTGTTTCAAAGTATTGGTATTGAAATGTTACCGGGAACGTTTCAATAGCCGTTTTTTCATCATAGTCTAATGCAATTTCACCAATAGATGTCGGGAATGCTCCTCTCAACGTATAGGATTTAATTGTATTACCATTTCTGTCTAAATGATCTACAAACGCATCCACTTGATAATCAACTGGATTAGTTAAGCCTTCGTTATCAGACATATTGTTGATACCGTTTTGCCATCTTTCAAAAGCATTTCTTAACTTAAAGTTTGTGTCATTGTAAACAGTCACAGACCATTCATCAATTGTTCTATCACCTGCTATTTTTATGTTTCTACCTCTAAAGGCTACGTTTACATTTGTAACCGTCATAGCTGGAATTGATGTTCCTTGACATAAAAAAGCTAGGTCTTCTATTTCGCCACCAACTTGTGCGTAACCAGGAAAAGGCATTATTACCTTAAACTGATTGGCTCTTGCGCCACCGCCAGCAAGTTTAGCTTTGAAGTCGTTTATGTTTGGCATATTTTATTCTCCTTCTCTACTATTAACCGCCAGCAACTTCGTCAAAGCTGACGCCAGTTCTGGTTGCGATGAATTGAAGTGTAATAAAGTTAATCGATCTAGCAGGTTTAATAAAGATTTCTGCTATAAACTCATTACGGTCAATTACTTCGCCTGTATTGTTAGTTTCATCACATACTACTAGGAAGTCTGTGATACCTCGTCTACCTTGTACTTCTCGTAAGAATGGCTCTACGATATTTCTAAAGTTAGCTCTTGTAAATTCATCATTGAACTCAAAGAGTTGGAATTTAGAAGCTGTAGAGATTGCTTTTTCTAGTACAATAAACAATCTTCTTACGTTGATTCTATCAAATGCAGACGGCGCTGATAATCCAGTTTTGTCACCGAAAAGAACTGTACCTTGTCCTGGGAAAAATGCCACAGGATTAACTCTCTTAGGATACAATTGATCTCTTTGTGCTTTAGTTGGATTGTAAGCTAATTTAACTACGCCTCTTACTTGACCTCTGTTAAAGCCAGCAGGTGAGTACCAAGCGTCAGCTGTTAAGTCTGTTCTAGCAGCCAAACCAGCCATATCACCATTTAATGGTACATATCTATATACATCATTATATCTGTCGTACATATATTTGTAACCACTATCAAAAACAACATATGAAGAAGAATTAATATCTTCATAGAAGTTAATGATATTATTAGTGATTGTAGTTGTATTAGTTATATCAACAACGTGGTTTCTTGGAGGTGAAACAAACGCAATAGCGTCTTTTCTGTCCTCAGCAATTTGTAAAAGATCATTTACGTGATTTTTACCATCGCCTGGAGTTCCAATTGTTTCATTAGGTGTTTTACCACCAATGATTAAACCAACGTCAACAGTTTCAGCGTCTTGGAACTTCTCATAAGCAGTTTTTAATTGGCCTGCTGTTACAGCTGTACCATTAGAACCTGCAGATAGAGAGTTTGTTACTGGTAATTCAATTGCTGATGTGCTATCAAAATCTTTGCTAGCAACATTAGAACCAAAACCATTTGTAACGCCTAGTGTTGAGTGATCCATCCAGTAAATATATGCTGATCTATTAAAGATAACACTTGGATAGTAGTTTGTTCCGCCTTCGCTTGTTTTAGCGTCAGCACCTTTTGATACTTTAGAGTAAGTTTCAATAACTTGACCAACAGTACCTGAAATGCCACCGTCTTCGTCAATGACTACAACGTGCATTTCATCATTAGAACCACCTCTTGCTGAAGCATAAGGTGAAGTGCCTGGAGCACCGTCAACAGAGTCATAATATCTCCATCTTCTTCTAACATTAACACCATCAGTTAAAGCAGCATTTAATCCGCCTGTTCCTGATTCTTTTCTTACAAAAGTAATAGTGTTTGTTCCTGAGTCGTTTGCTGTTACTCTATATTCAAATCCGTCAGTATAATCGTTAGTAGCCGCTGTAGTTGAAAATGCTACAATGTCGCCTACTGCAATACCTGATGAATCATCTAAAATTACTGTAGTGTCGCCAACTGCTGTAGCAGCGTCATTTACAGTTGTTACGCCTTGTTCTTCAAAGGCAGCTGCTGTTTCACAAACAGAAACAGATAGGTTATTACCCCACGCTCCTGCTGTTCTAGCTGCCCACGCACCAACAGCCGCTTGACCTGTTGAATAGTTTGAAGTATAGTCATCATTATTATTGATAGTTATACTTGAACCATTAGCAGTAGCGTTGGTTACGCTTGAATTGGTAGCTCGTACTACTCTTAAAGCATTAGAGTATTGTAGAAAGTTAGCAGCAGTAAAAAAATATTCAAAGTTATTTGAATCTGGTTTACCGAACGTATCTACAAGCTCTTGTTCACTAGAGATAGCCACGACCTCATCTAAAGGTCCTTTACGAAATTCGCCAGCAATAGCACCAATAGATGTTGATACTGCAGGTATAATTCTAGTTAAGTCTTTTTCTTGTACGAGAACACCTGGTGATACTTGAAATGCCATAGGTTTATTCTCCTCTTTTAATTAGCTAATTGCATTTTTGTTGTTCAAAACTCGTATTATTCATACGCCCATAGTCAAAGTTTCATTCTTGTAGATATTTATAATACCACAAAATTACATACCTTTACGAATATCTACCGGATGCCATACATCTCCGTATTCATCAACCGTAGCCTGTTCATGGTCATTGATACCATCATCTAAAAATCCAAACGGAGCCATATCTTGCTCTATCAAATTTTGTTGTTCCACATACATTTGTTGACGAGCATTTGTGTTAGTTAATTCTTTAAAATAAGGTTGATTTGACACCCAGCCAAATATAACACAACACATCATCAAGTCGTCATTTGCCCCATCTTCGGCCTGATAACTTTGACCTCTTTTAGCAAAGGTAGATATTTCTTCTATAATCTTAAAGGCGTTAATTATTAATTTGTCACCCTCTATCAATGTCTTTATATTGGCACAACCTATTCGTTTAATCTGTTTAGTCATACGAACACCTAAAGATGTACCTCGGCCACTATACATAGCACCTAGTATTTGACCAGCACGACCTTTTTGAGTTGTCATCATAAGATTGTCATATTCAATTTCGAACTGTAAAGCTTCAGCAATTTGTTGGCCTATATCATTGACTTCGGTTAATATATGTGCTCTATTGTATCCTTTACAGACTTGTTCTATAATATTAGGAAAGACAAATGGTTTTACTTCATTGTCTTTATATAAGGCCACCACCTTGTAAGGCATTTGTGTGACATCAAATACTATAAAGGCAGAATAATCTTTATCCACACCTCTGGATACGTCAACGGTACATATGTATGTGTGACCTTTGATTGGTGCCTCAAATACTTCTACACTACCTGAAGACTTTAAAGGATTCATATAAGCCATATTTTTAATTTTAGCAGGACTTATAAGTGTATTAACAGAGCCTAAAAATTCACATTCAAACTCTTGTTGAAATTGCTCAGGTGATGTGTTTCTAATTGTTTGTTCTTTCCAGGCCTCATCTCTACCAGGAACTTCCGACCAATGTACTTCTATAGGTATATAATCGTTTCTTTTATTTTCAGCATCTGTCCATAATTTGTAAAACTGATTCATACCATAAGGGGTTGATACAATAATCATCTTTGTATTTTTACCAGATGATATTGTAGGATAAACTGAACTAAAGAAAGATTCGGCAATATTTGTAGGAACGAAAGCAAACTCATCAAGGAATATTATATTATAAGAACCACCTCGAATAGCACTTGAAGAAGTAGCGGCCGCCACAATGGTTGATTTGTTTTCTAATTCAATATTACCTTTGTTCCAATTAATAACACCTTGTTGCATCCACTTTGGTAAATTTTCATAGGCTAATTGTAATCTACTTAATATATCTCTGGCAGTAGATGATTTATTGGCAAGTAGGGCTATGTTTGAATTAGGATTAAATAAGGCATAATGTAATAGATAAGAAATAGTTGTTGTTGATTTACCTGACTGCCTTGGAAGTTTACATATTGTAAATCTATTATTATGAATTGTATTAACTATCTTCTTTTGAAAGTCATACATTTTAAAAGGTACAAGTCCTTCGTCAAGTGATACAATCCTTATATAGTTTTCCATAAAATATAGAGGATCATTGGCACACTTTTGATATTCAACAATCTGTTCTTGTGTAAACTCTACAGGAGTGTTTACTTTTTTAAGATTAGGGTTTCCCAAATATGCATCATTACTCATTAATTATTGCCTCTATATGTGTATAACCTAATTGTAAAGCTCTTGTTACTCTTTGACTTCCTTTATACACACTAAATTCTTTTTCTTTATATCTTACACCTAAAGCACCAAATCTAGGAGTTGATATTATTTTATGTTTTATAACCTCGATAGGATTTTCCATTATATCAGTTATCACATCAACACCTTGATCTAATTTAGTTTTATATTTTTCGTAATGTTTATTATAAACTAAATCACTTATCTTCAGTATCGTCTTGTTCGGGTGTGATCGTTTTGCTTTTAATATTTTCATTTTTTAACATTTTCTGTAATTCAGCGGTTGATCCAACAAATAATGCGTTTTTTATATTAGCACTTGCCGTTTTAGGTAACTCTTTTAGGTCTTTAAGTTTCTTTTGTAAGTCTTGTAGTTTATCTACGGTGTCCGCAACGTTTTTAATTAAGGCACCAGCCACCTCATAGGCTCTCGGATGTTGTCCTTCACGTGCAACATCAAGTATGCCTTCTATGGCTTCTTGTCCTCTTTCTATCAGATTGTAATAGTTTTCTCTACTATACTTGTAATCGTTATCAACGTCTGGAGATTCTTTATTTTCTCTACGTGGGACTAGAGGTTTAAATTCTTTTTTCTCAACAGGTGTTTTTGTTTCGACACCTAATATTTCATTAACTCTATCTTCTAATTTACTCATTATATATCATTTCCTGATTCTGGATCATATCGTTTTCCATCATTATAAAAATTTATTGTAGTTGTAAATCCAAAATCATCATTTGCGTCAGCACTTGTTGGATTAGGTGTTATAATAATTCTTTCTTCTCTTGTTAAAGGAGAATCTGTATCTGTACCAATATCTGCTTGTACTGTTTTAATAACTTTTTGTGTTGATGCTGGTCCATATAGATAAGTTTTTGCTGTAAAACTTAAAGAATAAATTACAGCACGTCTTTGTGTAAAAGCACCATCATATGAATCTTCATATTGTATATTATTTAAAATTATAGGTACATCTCTTTTAATATTTAATTCAGGAACCTGATTGATTGTTACAGTATAATCAGGTTGAAAGAAAGGTAAGATTTGTTCTATAATTTGTAATCCACTTTCTGCTGTTGCTGTAAAAACATTTAAATTATATGATATATCATATGGAACAGGAGTATAATTGTAATCTAATATTTTACCTTCAATATTTGATTTGACTGTTTTATATTTCTGTACTCTTGTTAATTTACGAGCACCGTCATATTGTATTCCTGATATTTCAAATGACATACGTGGTAACGTGATTGCCATTTCTCTTTCATTTAAATTTGGTTGTTGATCTAATCTCGTTAAAAACTTTTCTTTTGGTGCATATGCTAATGGCACTCGAATAGTTTGTACAACTGTATTGTTTGAGTCTTTTCTTTTGATTTGTATGTTATTAAAGATTTGACCAAACGCAATTGTCGTTTTTCTCATACCTTCGTTATAAAAATATTTTCCAAACATTATAAATCTACCTCTCCAAATGGATTACGTTCTTCAAAATCTAATATATCATCTAAAGTTGAAGCTGTATCAAATCCTGCTTCAGTATCTAAATCAGTATTGTTTGCATAGGTCGATTGAGTTTGTATATCAAAATCTTCATTAATAAAGTATTGAACTTGACCATCTGCACTATCATTTTCTAATAATAATGATCCTGTAGCATCTGTATTTTCTGATATAGTAACTGTAGGTGACAATCCTAAATAACTTGAACCATCTACTGTAATATTAATTCTATCAATAACTCCATTTGATAAAATCGCCTGAGCAGTTGCTGTAACAGCACCACCAGGACTGGATATAGATACACTTGTAACAGAAGAAATGTCATTAATTGTTGGCACAGAAATTGCAGTTACTTGTCCATCTGTTAACGTTATAATTGCTGTTTCATCTGTTTTAGTTGAAGTATCTGTTGACACATAAGTTAATGTTAAGGTAGGAACTGAACTATATCCACGACCTATGTTATCAATATTAAATGAGGTCAATGTATCTCCAGTTACATTTGCTGATGCTACAGCATTTATTGTAGCAGAAGGACTAGATATAGTAATGGTTGGGGCTGTAATATATCCCTCTCCACCTGATATAACCGGTATCGAGGTAACTTGATCTCCTGTTACAACTGGATTTCCTAAAACAGCACCAAATGTTCCATTTTCTAAAGCAGATTGATATGCTAATCTGTCTAGTGAATAAGCAGTTTCATTATCATCAATTTGAGAATTGCCTGTATTTAATTGTTCTGAACTGTATTCCCAACGTGTTACTCTTAATTTGTAAACTGGTAATTGTCCTAATGCAAAGAAAGGTTCCTGATCTTCAACAAATTGAATTTCAAAAAAGGAATTCATTAATGGATAAAAAATAATATCACCTTCGTTTGGTCTTCCAGAAGCAATTAAGCTTGCTTTTTGACCTACTTGATATTCCCAACTTCTTTTAGACACCATAAATGTAGTGTCTTCTCTAATCTCTAATCCAAATTTAGATATTAATTCTTGTGAACCTGCAAATCCTTCAGACGTTTCAATATACATTTCAATTAACCAAGAGTCATCAAACCTAGAAGTAGTATCTTCTCCTAGTATTAAATCTCTATTGACTAGTGTACGTGGCAGGTAATAAACATCGTGGCCATATATCTTTAGGCCTTCAACAATTAAATCTTCGTATAATCTTTTTTCGTTTTGATCACCAATGCCGTTGCCACCTTGAAAGTAATGATTAACTGGCATATCATTATCCTATCATAAAAGTTGGATTCAATTCGTATGATTCTCTAATTTCTTTTTCTAGTTTATCTAAATCTGCTTGTGCTTCGCTGTAAATTTGTTGACCATTTAAAGTTACACCACCAACCATTGTAACTCCATTAAACTTAGATAGATTAGCACCCCATTGTTTTTTAAATAATTGTGTTGTATATCTCTTTAAATAGATATCATTCCATACATCTGTATATGTTGCGGGATCAAGTTTACGATATGCTTCTATAACTAACCATTCATCTGTTTGCAAATCGTTTGTCCAATCCATATCAATGTATAATCTATTTTCGTGTTGATTAAATCTTAATGGTTTTTCACCTACTAATATGTGATCTAAAAAGTCTAAGTGTCTTAATACAATATCATAATTGATTACAGACGTTGAAGAAAAATCATACAAGTCATTTAATCTTAATTGATATCTTACATCAAATAG
>Ga0181599_1000223_pt1 | contig 58038 bp, 39 predicted proteins | sample 041ome_3_FD_148658 | JGI IMG/M metagenome (GOLD analysis project Ga0181599, IMG submission 148658) | Coastal salt marsh microbial communities from the Groves Creek Marsh, Skidaway Island, Georgia - 041405US metaG (spades assembly) | ecosystem: Environmental > Aquatic > Marine > Intertidal zone >...
TCCTTATTATTTATGTCACGCGCCCGTCGCTCGTCGTCGTCGTCGCGCGCATACATCACGACGTTCGCGACCTCATACGCATTATGCCTTTTGTACACAACACGCCGCGCGCGCGCACACACGCACACGCACACGCACACACACACGGCGCTCGCGAGACGTCCAGTACGGGCGCCGTGTGGTCGGTCGGTCGGTCGGTCGGCCGGACTGTCGGTCGGTCGGTCGGTCGGTGTAAATGGCTTAAACCCTTAGGGTTTGGTCGGAACGTTCCCTGCTTCCCAGTTCCCAGTTCCCCGAGCCCCCATGCGATGGCGTAGATCATCTTTTAGGTGTCGTGTAACGTCAGTTCTTTCTTCGTATGTAAACTATATACTAGTTAAGGACCTTCCAGGATCACCTCCAAACGGTGTATCAAGTGAATATCGCATTCACAAACTAAAGTCGGTCGGTCGGTCGGTCGGACCACCCACCCCCACGCCACACCCGCGTGTACGGATAATGCCTGCACAGGGTCTCGCGTCTCGCGTCGACCGTCGCATTGCTCGAAGCGCGTTCGTCGACGACGACGACGACGGCGCGCGACGTGGTCGTGTCGCGTCGCGTCGTCACCCGCGATAGATATGGCGCCTTCAAAGGTACGTTTCGTACACGTGCGTACGCGCGGGTGTGCACGCCGCGCGACGTCGCGCACGGATGCATCCGTGCGCGCGAACGTGCGCCGTTCCGCGGATGCGGAAGACGTCGCGTGGGCGGGATCCGCGCGTGTGCGTGTGTGCGCGCGTGTGTACGCGCGTGTGTGTACGCGTGCGTGCGTCGCGACTGACGCTGTGCTTTTTTTTTATTCTTCGCAGACGCGGAGTCGTCCTTCGCGCGCGTCGCCGCGCGTCGCGAATGCGAATGCGACGACGACGACGTCCGATGCGCGACGGCGCGCCGTCAGCGCGCGCGAAAAAGACGACGATGGCGCGCTCGCGACGCCCTCGCGCGCGCAGCGATCGTCGACGCCACACGCGCCGCGAGGTGTGAATCACACGAATATGCTTGCGTCGAATGCGTCGTCGCCGGGCGTCGTCGGTGCGGGCGTGGCGGTGCCGAGAAAGGCGAGAACGGGTACGCGGCGTCGATCGCGATGCGATGCGATGCGATGCGATGCGATGCGATGCGTCGGGTGTTTTGTGTGTGCGTCTCGCGATGCGATGGCGCGGTGGCGCTGTGTTTAGGGGCGGTGTGTGCGCGTGATATGTATGTGTGTGTGTGCGCGCGCGCGTCGGGCGTGGGCGGGGTGAGGCGGTCGTCCTCGGGTGGTGCTCGAGACGCGCGCGCGACCCAGAGAGGATGACTGGACGCCCGACGCGCGCGCGAAAAGCGCGACGGTTATCCGCGTGTATTGTCTGCGTCGTCGTTTGTACGCACGCACGCACGCATGCATGGGTGCATGGGTGCATGGGTGCATGGGTGCATGGCACGATTGCCGCGCGCACGACGCGAGGCTGTGGTGTGCACACATGCGATGGATTCGCGAGCGACGGTTGCGCGCGCTCGACGGAACGACTGACGGCGGACGCGTGTACCCGACGCAGCGACGCGACGCGCGCCTTCAACGCGCGTGAGCGTTCCGGGCGCATCGCCCGTGAGTGAACATGAACCAACAGTTGTGAATGAACACGGTGGGAGCGCTGGTGAACCCAAGGCGAGCGGGCGAACGGGGCGTGGAGGAGCGAGCGGCGCGCGAGACGGGACCAAGGCCAAGGTACGCGCTTTTGAGATTTTTAAGCCCCATACGGAGGCGCGCGCGTACTCACACGCGTTTGGAAATGTGTCTTTCTGCATTCGCGTGCGTTGTGATTGATGCATGCATCGCACGCGCGTACGCGCCGTCGTCGAGGCTGATGAGGGATAGAACTCGACGCGGATGTCCGAACGGAGCGGCGCGGAGGAAAAAATCTCACGCAAAGATTTTTACGCTCGACGGCTGCGTTTGTTGTTTCGTTTTGTATTGCGTGTGTGTGCTCGCCGTGCGTACTGACTGCGCGTGTTTTTGTGTCATGGCTCGCGAATGAATAGGTTTCAAAGCCCGCATCGCGCGCGAAACCGCGTGCGACGTCCAACAAGTCGAGACGCGGACGCGACAACGAACACGAAGTCGCCGACGCGTTGTTTGATTTGGCGACGCTCGCCGCGGATGTCGACCGCGAGGAGGAGAAAGGGAAGCGTTCGTCGTCGAAACGTTCGAGTAAGGCGACGATGACTGGAGGGATTAAAAAGGGTGGTTCGAATGCAGCGGCGGCGGCGAAAGGCGCGAAATTGGCGAGCGCGCACGCGGGTGGCGGATACGCTCCGCCGCCTTTTGGCGTCGGGTTTCCCCCGAGCTGGCCCCCGAACCCGCACGGCGCCGCCGCGCGATTAGTAGACCCGTTTAGCATGCATGTGCCCGCGCGCAAACCGTTTCAGAATTGTGCCATGCACGTGTACATTGCGCACTTTATTGATTTTACCCAGCAAGAGTCGCTCCGAGCGATGATGTTTCAGCAAGATTCGCAGCAGCACTTTGCAAACACGGTGAATCCGGCGGCGGCGTACTTTGCCGCCGCTGCTGCCGCTGCAGGCGGTGGTGGTGGTAGCGGTGGTGGTAGCGGTGGTGGCGGCAACGGCGATGGTGACGCGCGAGGTGCGACCGAAGGCTTGGGCACGTCGGGCGTCGGGCAATTCCCTCCGATGGGCGCGTTTCCGCCGATGGTGCACCCACACGCGCTCGCGGCGATGATGTCTTCACAAGCGGCGGCGGCGGCAGTGGCGGGACAGTTTGGTGGCGGCGCCCCGGTGCAGAACGGTGGTGATGGCGCGCTACCTCCCAGTGCACAGGCGCAAATGAACCACTTTATGGCATTTATGATGCAACAGGCGCAATTCGGCTTTCCCGGAGGGTTTCCAGGGGCGGCGCCGGGTGGGATGCCGCCGTTTATGTTCCCGCCGCCTGGGATCCCAGCGATGGCACATCAGCAAGGCGGTGGCGGTAGTGACATCGGTGAACAAACTGGGTTCTTTCCACCGCCATTCTTGGATCCAAATAATCCGATAGCGGCGATGATGATGGCTGGCGTGCCTCCGCACGCGTTGATGGAGATGATGCAGCAGGCGGCGGTGGGCGAAGGGCCACAGCAGCAGCAGCAGCAGCGGCAGCAGCAGCAGCAGAGCGAAAATGGGGCATTGGCGATAAAGCAGGGTGACGCTATGCTTGTCAAGCAGGAGCAAGATGCGATGGAGACTGATGATAAAAATCAATCCGTCGTGAATGTACAAAACGGTGCGAGTGATGCCAAGACAACGTTGACGACGGAAATTTCCGAAGCGACGGGAACAGTTGAAGTGGCGGCGTCGTGAGACATATGAAATGATGAAGAATAGTCGCGTGTACGATGAAGACAGCGTTAGAGCTAAAATTGTAGTTTTTGAATTACCAAATCAGTGTTATTGTGTGCAAATCATCGGCGGCGTCTATTAATGCCCTTCACTGGCGAGTAATTCAAGAAGTGCGCGCACGACAGGCGTGGACGCGAGTGCTGCGCTCGGATGATTAATTCTATCCAATAAGAGTTGGTCGACGCGCGCCCGAAGCTCCTTGATCAGCACGCCAATGCGCGCCGGCGCTTGGAACGTGGCCCAGTCGTCGACGCGGACGATACCCTTGTCGTGCGCCACGGAGATATCCCCACCAAAGAGTAACAGCGCGTAGGCGCCGACCATGGTGTTATCACGAATATATACCTTGGCAGTTTCCACGCGTTCACTGTACACCAACCAACGACTTTCGTATTTCCCGCAGTGGAAATTCACCGACGCGGGATGTAAAAACACGCGACCGATGTCCTTTGAGTAATACTTCAACTCACGACTATTCGCTGCTTTTGCGATAGCCCCGGACGTCGTCTGCGTATACTTGGTTTCTGGGTGCTTCACACGCAGCACATGCGGGTAGAAACCAGCCACGAGCGCTGCTTTGATGACTCGTTTGACTTCGGCGTTTGAGTCCGCTTCAGTGCCACCCGCGCCGTACCGTCGCATATTATTAATGTATTCGCGACGAACAAATCCGAGGTCGGCCAGGATTGATGCGTAATCCACTCGACTCGCTTGCACAGCTTCGAGCGCCTGCTGAGAAAGGAAATACTCCTCGCAGAATCGCCGTTCGAATGGTTTGCCTTGGGATTTGGCTTTCGCCCACCCCTTGTACGCGGCCACCATGGTCAAGTGGTCACTTTTGCTCGATGATAAACTCTGCTTTGCTCGCTCAGCGGCGTCTCTGTTGTCTTTTGGGGAATAAAACAACGGGCGACCGCTCATCGAACCTGCAATGGTGAGGATCGGATCGAGGCATCCAAGCAGGGCACCGAATAGTAGCATCTTCCCCACGCGAGCGTCGACGGGCATTTGCGCCAAGTGCTGTCCCAACGGCGTGAGGTTTTCATCGGCGTCAAACGCGCGAAGGGCGCGAAGTTCTTCGAGCGCAGCGTGTACAGCTTGCGTGTCCGGCGGTGTGAGAGCAGCACCGAGCGTCTGCGCCACTGGTTCATCGCTCATGGCTTTTATATTCAAGCAGAGATGCTGCAAAGGCGTTCTGAGCATTTCCGGCGGCTGCTGCGGGGACATGTTTGCGAATTGCGCTCGCGAAAACATAGCGAATCGCGCACCCGGAGCGGTACGACCTGACCGACCGCGACGCTGCTTCGCGGCAGCTTGAGACACCCACGTATCCGCCAAGACTGATAAGCCTCGCAAACTATCGTATTGCATTTCCTTTGCGCGTCCAGTGTCGATGACGTAACGCACGTCGTCGATGGTGACGGATGTTTCGGCGATGTTTGTCGCGACTACAATTTTGCGAACTCCCTCCGGCGGCTTTTCGAAAATGCGGCGCTGATCCTTGGACGATAAAGAACCGTACAGTGGTAAGATTTGAAGCGCACCGACTTCTTCTTCTTCGAGGTGTCGAGATTGCTCGAGCTTACGAATCAGCTTCGTGATTTCAAATTGCCCCGGCATAAAGACGAGAATAGCCCCAAGGCTGACTTCTTTGGGTTTTGTTCCCGCAATCGGCGGTGGCACGAGCGCGTTCGGGCCATCTACGAGCTCCGTTCGTATGATGGAACTAATCAGTTGCTCGATTGCGTCGTAATTTAAGATTGTTTCGTCGACGTTTTGGATGCTCCGTTGCGTTTGCATCGAGTACCCATTCATCGCTCGAGCCGCCTCGGCGAGTAAATCCGCACGACGACGTTCCTCTTCAAGCTGCGTGGCAGTTTTTATCTGCACAAAATCTACATCGACAACCTTTTCAGGCACCTTTTTGACTTCGTATGTGCTATTTTCATCAACCAGGTCCCAATCATCTGGCACTTCGTCTTCCACGTCTACGTCGTCTTCGTCGTCTTCGTCTTCATTTTGCTCCAAGCCCAGCGCAACGCGTTCCGCCTTGCGCTGAGCGGCTTTTTCAGCCAACGCGGCTTCAACATCAGCGTTCGACTTGACGCGCTTGATTTGTTTTCGTTTCGCGTACGGTCCAGTTTTACCGACGCTATGCCCAGTCATTTCGTACACGTCTTCTAAAAAGTATTCCCGCACGGGATGCGTAAAACCAGCAATGTGAACTTGTGTCGTGGTGACGCCATTGACGGCAGAAATAGCCGTCGGGTGCTTGAAGTACTCATCAAACAAATCTGCATCCGCCGTCGCGGACATGAGCACGATGCGAATCTTTGGATTCTTGGCAATCACGCGTCGTAAAAGAAGGAGCAACAAATCAGAATCCACTGAACGCTCGTGAACCTCATCCAGAACGACGTGCGTCGTATTTTCGAGTGTTGGATCGGATAAAAGCCGACGAAGTAAAACACCAGTGGTACAAAATAATAATCGAGTCTTGGCAGACTGCTTGGACTCTAGGCGTACGGAATAACCAACAACGTCGCCGCATTTTTCCACGCGCTCCGCGGCGACGCGTTCGGCTAAACCAATCGCAGAAATACGGCGAGGCTGAGTGACGATAATATTCGTTTCTCCTCCGCGACCGGCGGCGATTTCAGATTCTAAAATAAATTGAGGGACTTGTGTGGATTTACCGCACCCAGTCTCACCACTCAAAACGACGACGGCGGCGCCATTTACGGCGCGCGTCACTTCTTCACGGCTCCCGCTCGCCGGGAGATTTGCGCGCACATTTGACATCAAAAATGCTTCACCTTTACCAGCCTTCGCCGCGGCATGATACGCCTTCAAGGTTTCAAGTAGGCGTTCATTTTCAGCTTGCTTTTCCGCGTCGCTCATGCCGCGGCGTTCGCGCTTCTGCGGCGTCTTTGTCTTATTTTCTCGACGCTCGGTGGGCTTTGTTGAAAGCGTCTGCGCTGGAAATTTACCGCTCGTCCGTGCCATTGCCGAGGTTGTCGTTCTCGGCTGTGGAACGCTGCTCAGTGGTTTGGGCAGACTACTCGAGGTAACACCGCCGCGACTCGCGCCCTTCACTAGACTAGGCGCGGCATCGACTAATGTATAAATGCTTGGAGCGCCGACTCCCTCTGCGGCGAGTCTCACTAAAGCTCTCGTTGCTTGCATGAATTCTTCGCGCAACTCTCCATGCGCATGGAAAGCAATCACCGGTGGCTCGACACCAGGATAACCATCTCCCGCTGGCCTGTCTACTTCCAAAACAGCACGAATGTTTGCCACCGTGTCTATGTCGATGAGCACGCCGCCATTGTCCGCACGCTTGACCTTGTCTTCGCCACAAATAGCCTCAATCGCGAGCATTTCGTCTTCCCAGTCCTCATCTGTGGCTGTGCTATCGCCACGAGGCCACGATGCGTGCTCGGGGCAGACTTCGGCGACGAGTTTCGCATAAGCGTACGCGTACGCTGCTTGACGACGACCCGAATGGACCCGCATCGCCTCTTCGCATGCTGAAGTCGAAAACCCTCGCTCCCACAGCCACGCAACGTCGGCATCATCCGGGCGCAGTTCAGCGCGCAACGTATCATTCGCTTTGGCTTTACTTAATACCACGAGGCCGCCTTCGTTGAGTGATTTCGGGGCGTACACAGCTGGTAATCTCGATTCAGGCACGTGCACGCACAACCAATCAATAGCTGGACTGAGCGCAGCCAAGTCCGTTGATTTCGTCGCACGCGACGCCGCGAGCGCATCAGTCCTTTCGAAACCAAGTTTTTCTAGTTTATCACTTAGCGCGTTTACCAAGCTGTCGGAATCCTCGCCGTCGTTGTCTAAATCCTCGTCGTCGTCGTCTTCGTCTGAAGCATTTCGCGCGTAATCCTCCTTCAGTATGCTCTCAACCAACGACCGCTTCTCCTCACTCATCGTCAGAACTTGCGGAGGTTCATGTTTTTGCATCATCTTCATGCGCTCGGCGCGTTTCTCTTCCGCTGCTGCACGCCGCGCCGCGTCATCCATGCGCTTCTTCTCCAGCGCCTCGCATTGCGTAAATGTCTCCTTGTACTCCGTGGGTAATAAACGCTGCAAAGGCAACGAATTCGCCACTTTCGCGAGAGCTACAACCGCCACGCGATGTTCCGCATCCGCTTTCGTTTTCTCCGCTGTCTTCCAGAAGAAGACTTTATCTTTATCCGGCTTGTGTTTATCTCGAAGTACCAACTTGCACGTCCAACCGGCGCCGTCTGGAAGTTCTTGCGCCTTAAACACGGGTGATTTAAAGTCTGTCTTTTTCTGCACAAATTCCTGTAAGATGACTTTCGGCAACTTGCATGACATTCTCGTAAACGGTGTGGGCGCGCTCGGACCAGCGGCGCCGGCGGCGGCCACCGCGTCTCTTTTCGCCTGCTCGCGCTGTTCTATGATGAGCGCCGCCTTCGAGGACACCTTCTTGTCCTCCGCCGCGCCTTGCTCCGCCACCACGTCCGCGTGCTGCTTAGCGATGTGTTGTTTTAAACGGTCTTGCTGCTTGAATATCCTATCGCAGTGAGGACACGGGAGTTCTTTGGGTTTGAGCTCGTGTGGCTCAAAGCCACTTTTCGAGCTCATCGCCCCGCTCGACACGATGCCACGCTTCGCCTTTGCCAGGGCTTTCTTCTGCGAGTTGGTGCCCATGTTGACAACACACTGAGGCTAGCGCACGCGGTGGCGAGACGACGCCTGTGACGAGCTCGTGCGCGCGAGTCGCCTCAAGGTGTGAAGTCGACGTAGGTGGCGCTCGAGCGTTTTCATCGACGTAACGAACGCGTACGAGCGCAGGCGCAACATGCGCGCGCTCGACAATGCTGATGACGAAACAAAACGAGTTTAAACCAATGTGTTGTTTTGTTATAATTATTGTTCGTACTGTACATTGAGCGTGCGCGTGAAGCACTCGCTCGGTCGCTATCACTCAAAAAGCGTCCAGGTGTTCATCGCCGCTAGCGGCGAGTCCAATCCCCACTCTTCCCTCCCGATTTCGACTCCAAACGCACATCGCCAATGACAATATCTTTACTCACCGCCTTGCACATGTCATATATCGTCAATCCACTCACTGTCGCTGCAGTTAACGCTTCCATTTCCACGCCCGTCTTCCCCGAACACGCCGCCGTCGCCGTGACGTCGATGGCGTATTCCGCCTCCACCATCTCCAACTCAACCTTCACCTCATCCAACGCCAACGAGTGACACAAAGGAATCAAATCCGCCGTCCTTTTCGCGCCCATGATGCCCGCGAGCCTCGCCGTGCTCAACACATCACCCTTTTTCATCGCGTTGGCCCGCACGAGCGCGTACGCCTCCGCGCCAATCCACACCCGTGCCGACGCCGACGCCACGCGCGACGTCGTCGCCTTCGCACCCACATTCACCATCGATGCCGTACCCGCGCTATTCACGTGCGTCAGCGACGCGTGCGCGCCGCCCGTGGCGTCCTTCAGCGCGCCGCCGAACGCATCCGCTAAAATCGAATTCGCCTCCTCCACGTCCCGTGCCGTCGTCATCGCCGCCCCTCGCGCGACGCGCACCGCATCCGCGCGCCGCGCGCGCACCGCGCCGCGCGCACACCGCGCCAGCATCGCCGTTCGCGGTCGCGTTCGCCGTCGTCGCCGTCGAGCAAGCGCGAGTGTGCGGGTGCTCGGTCAACGCTTTGTCACTTTTTTGGCCATCCGCGTCATAATTCGCCTCGCCGCGACGCCGTCGACGACCGCGCGCGCGCGCGCGAGCGCGAAAACGCGAGCACGAATCGCGTGCAATCGCACCATGGGTTCGCCGCGCGCGGTGGATGCGGCGTGCGCGATGCTTGAGCGCGCAATGGGGGAGATTCGAGCGAGCGTGAGGCGCGCCGATGCGTGGAGACACGACGATGGCGCGCGCGTCGATGCGCGCGCGCGCGAGGCAGTGGATTGGAACGATGTCATGCCATGTGTTGGTGCGTTTTGGGGCGACGCAAAGGCGAATGGCGCGCGTGAGCCGCGCGTGGAGTGCGAATTAGAGAGTGTGGATGTGGGTGAATTTGGCGACGACGCGAGCGAGGCGAGCGAGGCGAGCCGCGCGAGACGTCGGTATTCGGTGCACGCGCGCGACGATGGCGTGAGCGATCGTGGATATGCGAATATTCAGGCGGTGCCAATGTCGATGGAATCACCGTCGTGTGCGCGTCGGGAAATACAACGATTAAAGGCGCGATGCGCGCGGTTGGAGCGCGAAGCGGCGGCGCGCGTCGGCGGCGTTCAATGTCGAGAGCAAACGCAGGGTATGACGTCGTCGAATGTCGACGCGGTCGCGCAAGACGTACTGGTGAATGAAATAGTCAATTTGCGTCAGCACGTTACGCGCGTGAATGCCGAGCGCGATCGATTGATTGAGATGAGTAACGATTTACGAGCGGCGCTTCACGCGAGGACGCGCAGTCGAGCGGCGCGAGCGGTGAACGTCATGCGCGATGCTGGTGAAACGAGCGCGGCGAGTGACGCAGAAGATGCGATTTGTACGCTCTGGGATCACAATCAACATCTTGTGCGTGAGCTTCGGCGCGCACAAGCGGTGATTCGTGGACGCGATAGATTGATTGAACGCGAACGAAACCGCGAACCGACGACTGCTTCAGTCATTCCAGTCGTCGAAGCGACGCCCGCAATAAGAACAAATGCATGCACGAGCACGATGGCACCCGAATCAAGCCGACGCGAGACGGCGAGTCAGAAATTAAAGCTACAAAACGCCATACGTCGGGCGAAGGCGCGGCGGGGGGCGACGACGGCGACGCCACCAAAGGTGCGCAACTGGAACGAGCGAGATCAGAGGCAGTAAAGCATCATGCATAATATTAAATCATATCATGTGTAAGTAATCATAAGTTTCGTTTCTAAAATAATCTACGCAGTCGCGGGTTCGTTCTTGTCGACGAACACCCACATGGCGCCCTTGCCTTCGCCGCGCTTGGCGACGGCGACGCACTTGGTCGCGACGCGAAGCAACGCCGACCAGATCGGCGTTGGATCATACAAATAGTAATCCGGGTACGTGGTCTTCAACGCTTCGGTGGCCTTCACTGCCTTGTAGTGCGGGATGGCGCATTCAACGTGGTGCGCAACGTGAGTTGAGCCAATGCGGTGGTGCAAAAAGTCAAACACTGGACCGTACGGGCGGTCAATGGTTAAAAACGCGCCCTTGATGTAGGACCATTCATCTGCAGCCAAGTGTTGGACGTCGACATCAGTGTGTTGCAACCAGGTGTACAATACGAGCCAGACGTTGACGAACGTGTACGGGCCCAAGTAGAGCGCCAAGAAGGGCGCCCAGCCGCAGTTCATGACCCACGCCGCCAAGACGCCGACGAACGCAAAGACGCCAATGTCAGAGTAGTACACCTTCTTCTTCCAGCTTCCCGGGAAAAGTTCAAGGGCTCCAGTGTTGATGTTCGGCAAAAAATGGTTCGTGACCCCACGCGCGCTCCCGCCTGTGGCGCCAGTCAACAAGTACGCCGGCCAGCCAAAAATCAAGTGGGTCACGAGCTGCAAAATCGCAAACGGTCCTTCGCCCAGGGTTTCCTTCGCCTTCAAGTTCAAGTCACCCTTGATTTCACCCTTGACATACGGCACGTGCGTTTCGCCCTCAGTCAAGTGGTTCGTTCGCGAGTGGTGCACCGCGTGCGATCGTTGCCAAGAAAAGTAGGGCACCAACAACACGCTGTGTAACGCGTACCCAACCGCGTCTTGAATAAATCGGTTATCGCTAAACGCGTTGTGTCCGCACTCGTGCGCAATCACCCAGCACCCGGTAGCAATCGTCCCATTCACCGCCGCGTACGCCAACCACGCAGGCCACCACGCGGCTTGCAACGGAATAAACGCCGCCGCGAGCAAACCGCACCCCACCGTCATCGCCGTCGAAATCGCCGCGTACGTCAACGACTTCGCCGTATCCTTCTTAAAGCAATCCTCAGGAATCGACCCAAGCACCGCTGAACGAGAAGGAAAATCCTCCTTGTGCGGAAACGCTAACGCCTTACGGTTCATCCCGCTCGCTTCAATGTCATCAAACATCCCCGCGGCGCCGCCGTCCAACGCGATCGCGCCCGTCGCGACCCGTCGCACCGCGCTCACCCCAGCCACGCGCGTCACCGCCGCCACCGTCGTCGTCGTCGTCGTCGTCCGCACCGTCGTCGTTCGCGCGCATTGCGCGCGCATCACCGTCGCCGGCTTCATCGTCATCGACATCATCATCGTCGCGCGCGCGCGTCAAGAAATTCGATCGAGCTCACGCCACGCACGCGTCGTGCGGTCGTCGCTGGGTGCGGACGTCGACGTCGGTCGGCGCGCGCGAAATGCGTCTACGCGTCTGTGTCGCGCGTCCGTGCGTTCGGGCGTTCGGGCGGGCGTCGGAACGCGTCGCGCAGTCGCGCCGACGTCGTGGTGACGTCGAGAGATAAGGCTGATTTAGCACGCCGCGCAATAAATCATGGTTTGTAGTACTGAGATCTCTATCAATACGATGTAGGTGTCATCGAAATGCACTAGGGTTTACGATTTACGTACTCGAGTGGATTGTAGTGGTATGAATTTGAAATTCGGAGAGGTGCGCGGACGACCGCGCGACCGCGCTGGCGCGCGACCGCATTGCCTCGCGCGTCAATGACGTCGCTCGCGGCGTCGCGGTGGGGCGTCGCGCCGCCGACGCCTCGCGTGACGTTCGTCGAGCGCGCGCGACGCGGTGGCGCGGTGTCCACGTCCGCGCGCGCGCGCTCGGGCGAGCACGAGGGGGGAATGGTGGCAACAGTATGCAGTGGATCTCTGACGCACGCGCGGCGCGGAGGCGCGTGCGAGGCTCGCGCGGGGGTGGTGGGGGTACAGAGACGTCACGCGCGATGTGGGGCGGTGGCGGTGCGCGCGCGGGCGCGAGATGGGGCGAGTGCGTGGGGGAGGGGACGCGAGGCGCGCGCGAGCGGCGCGCGCGGGTTTTGTGGCTGCGCGCGCGCGGCGCGGTCGTGCGCGGGGGGTGATGCTGGTGGGTGTTTGCGCGCTCGTGGGGCGTGTTTGATGGTGCGAGCGATTGATGTTGAGCCGCCGTGGAGTAGTTCGGATGATTTTGATGCGCGAGTGAAAGATTTGGAGGCGAAGAGCGCGAGCGGCGCGTTTGGCGGCGCGAGCGACGAGGACGTGGATGCGTTCGCGGAAGGCACGGTGATGCGTAAGAAAGTGTTTCAACCGAGCGATGAAGAGGTTTGGTATGCGGGATATGTGCGAGGGAGCATGGATGAGGATGAAGATGACGACGACGAGGAGGACGAAGAGGGCACGAGCGGCGCCGCGGGTGGTAAAAATGAGTTTTCAGGCATGGCGGGGATATTGAGCTATTTATACCATCGTCTACCTGGAATGGCGCGCACGCCGTTACCGATCGTGGTTCAAAATCCAGTGGATAACATGTCGGTTTGGGCGTTGGCGACGTGCGGATTTCTTTGGACCTCGTCGACGTGCATGGTGTTTTCCTTGCTTCCAGTGTTTTTACAGACAGAGTTTGGATTTAGCAACACTAGGATTGGCGCCATGGAGGGATTTGCGTTGTTCGTGTCAAATTTCAGTAGAGTTTTTTCGGGGGTATTTTCAGATGTGCTGAAATCGCGGGTAAAGGTTATCGCGGCGGGGTCAGTGATGACGGCGGCGATGAAGCTGACGTTGGCGTCGGCGGTGAGCGTACAATGGGTCGTCGCAGGAAAGCTTTTGGATAGATTCGGCAAGGGTATTCGTGCGGCACCGACTGATGCTCTCATTGCAGACTTGTCTCCACGTCCTAAGCGTTCGTCAACGTATGGTTTACATCAGTCAATGACTACGCTCGGGGGCGTCATTGGGTCCCTCATGGCGATGATGATGATGAAAATGACGCACAATAATTTCCGTGCGACGTTTACGTTAGCTGCAGTGCCCTCGATCGTGGCGATTTATATCCTCATTAAAGCAGTGCGCAAGCCAAACCGTAAGATGAGCAAACCGAAATACAAACCGTTGATTTTACCTGGACGGGGTCGCGGGTTGCCGTCGTGGAAGCGTCACACTCGCGGTCCATTAGCCATGCCACATCTTCGCGCTCGATGGCGTCGAACGGAGTGTAAATCTGGCGTGCGTGAAATTGTGTGGCATCGTGGGCAAAAGACGTGGAAGACCGTGCGCGATTGGCTGTGGCAAATGAAGTCACGCGCACGCATGGTTTCGCCTTTCTTGGACCAGATCGTCGAAGGCTTTGAAGATCAAGGAAAAGACTCTGACGGCACGATTAGACTGCGGAAGATTGGTAAAAGCGGTAAACGTAACTCGTGGTTCCGTCGCTCAGATGGTTCAGAGATGACACAGGAGGATTTGCGCGTGCGCGCGTTGATTTGGGCAGATGACCCTTGGGCCGAAGCGGCGCAACAAAAGTCTGCCAAGTCTCCGCGACCTAACGTGAACAATTTCATGTGGGGTGAGTGGAACTGGAGCTGGACCGAAGTTGTGCAGCTTCCGTGGGCATTCTGGCGCGCACTTTTGGTGTTTAGCATCCTCAAGGTGGCGCGCTTCAGCGAAGCGTTTGTGACGCTCCACGCCAAGGCGGTGGGCATGCAACTTGCCTACCTTCCCGTGCTCATGTTCGCCACAAATATCATGCAATCAGCGTTGACGTACCCATTAGGGGTGTACGCTGATGCCGCCGATCAGAAAGGTGGTGCCGGTCGTAAGAACATGCTTCTTGTCGGCTTTGGCATGATGGTTCTAGCCGATGCCATCCTCGTTATGGCCAAGGTGCCGTGGCAAGTCTTTCTGGGGTACTTGGTTGTCGGCGTGCACATGTCCATGACGCAAGGTAATATGAAGGCTGTATTGAGCTCAACGATGCCTCCGAATGTGCGTGGTACCGGTTTCGCCATAGCAGCGATGTCTCAGGGCTTGTCCCTCGGGTTTGGCAACTATATGGCTGGTTTCTTGTGCGACAAACTCGGGAGCGCCGGCGCATTTTGGGGTGGCGGCGCATTTGCGTTACTCGCACTCGGATTTGGTTGGTTATTACTCGACGAGTCTGAAGGCGCTGAAGTTCGAAAACAAGCGAAAGCAGACGCGCGTGAACTTAGTAGAGCGTCGTCGTAAGCTGCGGTCATATGTACACCGACCGAGCTGCGACGCACGTATTCAATTTGTAAACTTAGCAAAGCAAGAACAAGATAAAAATATTATCATCGTTTGTTAGGAATTCTGATGTCTGTTACAAAGAATCTCACACTAATGGAGTTGGATGCGCCAAAAACACAAGCACCCGAAAACGCCGCTCGGGTTTCGCGTTCGCCGAAAAATTGCTAAATATCAATATTTGATTAGGCAGAGATAATCTCGCTCTTGCCTTCGGAAATCGCCTGCACAGCATAGCCGAGCTTGTTCGCGTTGCCCTTGGTACCACGCGCGAGCTTGGTCGGCACTTGCTTGATGCCAACCGCAATTTTGGTGATCAAGTCGAGCTTGGTCGGCAAGTTTTCGAGCGGAGCGATAGCCGCCGGCGCAAGGAATTGACCATCCATGCACGCACCGTTGAAACCAACTTGCTTCCCCGCCTTTTCCCAGCCCTTCGTAAGGTTCTTGATGGCCTTCATCGTCGGCGCAACGTTCTCATCCACGAACAACCACGCGTTCATGCCAGTCGTCGCTTGCGCCATCGGCTCAAACTTCGTACCCGCGACAGCCTTGCGCAAGAGCGTGTTCTTCGCCACCATCAAGTGCGAGCCCTCCGGCAAGCTTCGGCGGAGCGTAATCATATCCTTAACCTATTCATGACGAAATCAAACGCATCACACACATCGTCAGTCACATCATTCATCGATAACGCGGCGCGCCGCGCCGCGACGTCTCGCCCCTCGCCCTGTGAGACCCTAAAACCCTCAACCACGCGCGCGCACCGAATGACCCCCACGCCACGCGCGCGCACCCCACCCATCGCGCCTGCGCGCGCGCCGACGCGCGCACATAAATACTCTCCCCCACGCGCACCGCGTCTGACGCGAAACCACCCTCGCGCGCGCACACACACGCCCCTCGTCGCGACGTCATCCAGGGCTATCCTCGCGCCCCCATCCACGCGACGACGTCGCCCCCACGCGCCATCACCGCCCTCATCACGCGATCACGCGCGTTCCGCGAACGCCACACGCAAACAAAAAACAATCGCATCATCATCTCTCTACATTCCACACGCACCGTAAGCGATTGGTAGTTGAACCCAGCGACTAAGAACGTCTCCTCCGCGGTCGCCATCGCCGCGAGCGCATCCAATTGCCCTTGCTTTTTCGCCTTGCTCGCCGCGCCGCGCACGACGAGCGCGCCTCTGGACGACGCAGACTTGGGCATCGCGCGCGCGGCGCTCACCGAGGACGTCGCGAACGACGCGCGTTGGGTCATGGAAGTCGCGGACATCGTTCGTGTCGGTCGACGACGGGCTCTGACGCGCGCGCGCGCGGACGCTCGAACGCTGGCTGCACGAGTGACGGCTCGCTAAACCCTAAAACATAAAAACTACAAAAACCACCCTCATACAGACATGCATACACCCAAAGTACTGGTGTTTGCGATTTATGGGTGCCCTTCGGTCGACCTCGTGGCGCCGTGTGCGTACTGGAGTGTGTCGTATGCCCATGTGATGGCGGTCAACGGCCCCGTCGCGTCGTCGTCGTGTCGCGAAGGCATCAATCAAATCGTTCGAGTCGCGTCATTGCGCCGCGCCGAGTCGCGATGCGCGCGCGAGAGGGCGACGAGAACGTCGTAGATGACGACGACGAGGAGGAGGATCCTCGCGATGGTGCGTTGCGACTCCGACGCGATGATGCGGCGGAGGACCTGCACGAGCGGCGCGCGAGGCGATTGCGATGGCGCGCGCGCGCGTGATTGATCGATGACTGACGGTTAGGTGATGACGTCCTGGGTTTCGCGCTCGTCACGTAGTGGAGATGCGCTATGATGATGTGAGTGAGAGTGCGAATGATGTGAGTTCTGAGGATGGGAGTTTGGATGGGGATTACGATGGCGTTGATGGAGAGTTGGCGTTTACGTTTGCGGTGAAGGAGTTTCGAGCGTTGTCGCCGACAAAGCACGCCAAGGTGTATTCGGATGCGCATGAAACGAATGATGCGATGTGGAGGTTGTTGATATTTCCGTTTGGTTCTCCTCAAGAGAATGCGCGCAAGGTGGAGGCGAATGACGCGTTATCTGTGAGCGTGTTTTTGGAGTGCGGTCCAAAATCGGAGCGAGAAGCGAGCGGGCAGTGGAAACGCCACGCAAAGTTTGCGCTGCGATTGGTTCACCCGACGAACCCAAATGATGAAGCATACATGGAACAGAAAGATACATCGCACTCGTTTCATAACGAAGAGGCAGATTGGGGATTCACGACGTTTATTTCTCGTCTCAAGCTCTTCCAGGGTGGCTACGTTGACGAAAACGGCGCGGTGACGTTTGGCGTTCGCGTGAGGCCTTGCGACGAGTTTGAAATCGAAAAGCCAGGCGTGCGTAATGTGTATAATAACGAGTACGACTCTCGTAAAGAGACCGGCTTTATCGGGTTGAAGAATCAAGGTGCCACGTGCTATATGAACTCGCTGTTACAAACGTTGTATCACATTCCGTCGTTCCGTCAAGCGGTGTACCACATGCCGACGAACGAAGCCGACGAAGCGCACAACACGATGCCTTTGGCGCTTCAATCGGTATTTTACCGCTTACAGTACGCCAAGGAGGGTGCGGTAAGCACCAAGGATCTAACGCGCTCGTTTGGTTGGGACTCTTATGACTCGTTTATGCAGCACGACGTCCAGGAACTCAACCGCGTTTTACAAGACAAATTGGAAGAGACAATGAAACAAACTACCGTTGAGGGTACGATTCAAAAGTTGTTTGAAGGTCACACGACAAATTTCATCGAGTGCATTAATGTTGACTACAAGAGCGAGCGCAAGGAGGAGTTTCTGGATCTTCAGTTGGACGTCAAAGGATGCAAGGATATTTATGCGTCATTTGACCGGTATACGGAAATTGAAAAACTTGATGGCGACAACAAGTACCGCGCGGAAGGCCATGGGTTGCAAGATGCTCGCAAAGGTGTTTTGTTTCACGATTTTCCACCAGTGCTTCAGATTCAGCTCAAGCGCTTCGAGTATGACTTTCATCGCGACACCATGGTGAAGATTCACGACAGGTACGAGTTCCCTGAAGAGCTCGACTTGGACGTCGGCGACCGCAAGTATCTCGTACCAGAAGCAGACGCAAGTGTTCGTAACAAGTACAGACTTCATAGCGTATTGGTACATAGCGGGGGCATCAACGGGGGGCATTACTATGCGTTCATAAAGCCAGATCTCAAGGATGCAGACGACGCGCAGTGGTACAAGTTTGACGACGAACACGTGACCAAGCAGTCTGCCGAGCAAGCGGTGATGGATCAGTATGGTAGTCGAGGCACCGCCGCAAACGTAGACAGCGACATGGATGCTGACGATGACTCATCAAACATGCGCATTGCACCGAATTTGCGCTTTACAAAAGTCAGTAGCGCATACATGCTCGTGTACATTCGCGAGAGCGACATGGATCAAATTCTTTGTGACGCCACAAAGGAGCATCTCGCTGAACACCTTCGCGCTCGTTTTGCCAAGGAACAAGAAGACAAAGAACGACGTCGATTGGAAAAAGCAGAGGCACACTTGTACACCGTGATGAAGGTCTTAGAGAAGAACGGCATTGAGGAACAAATCGGGAAGAAAGTAATCTTTGACTTGGGAGATTTTGAAGACGCGCATCGTTTCAGGTTACCAAAGAAGACGCCTTTCGCAGAATTCAGGGCTATTGCAGCGAAAAGTCTCGGCGTGCCGATTGAACGTCAGCGATGGTGGACGTTCGCACCGAGAAGAAATACAACCTATCGTCCTCACGCAATGGTACCTGAATCGTGTGATACTTTACCCGTTGAGCACTGTCGACAGAAGATGCACACGAGCGGCTCCGCGCCAAACGAACTAAAGTTTTATCTGGAAGACCTTGACAATAAAGAAACTGACGTCAATCGAGACGAAGTGTGTTTGTTTCTCAAGTGTTACAATCCAGATCGCGCAGAGTTACGATTTGTGGGTAACTTTTATGCCTCTAAGCACGACAAGCTGACCAAATACTTGCCGATGATGCGCGAGATGTGCGGATTTGATCAAGATACTCCTGTGGATGTGTACGAAGAAATTTCATTCATGGGCGCTGATGGAGAAGTTGATGTACCAAAATATGACGAGACAACGATGGCCAATTCGGCAATCGGTGCTAACGTAGAGGGAGCGAACTTGCAGCTTAGCCACGGAGACATTCTTGTGCTTCAAAAGCGCAACACAGAGGCTCCGCAGTCTCAATTTCCCACCGCAACAATCTTTTACAGCCACAAACATAATCATCAGGTGATGATTTTCCGAGAGCTCAGTGCGCCCAAAGTAGACAAGGTATCGCTTGATCTGAACAAAATGATGTCTTACGATCAAGTTGCAGAGGAGCTGGCGGCTGCAATCGATTTGGACGACGCCACCATGTTGCGTTTCACTCCGCACAACGCATACACAAATGGACCTCGCGCTAACAGCATTCGATTCAGAGGCTGTGATACTCTCACACAAATGATCGAGCCTCAGCAAAGCAACGTTTTGTACTACGAAATTCTGGATATTCCACTTCCAAAGTTGGAGACGTTGAAGTCTTTGAAGGTGTCGTTCCACGGGTCAAATACAAAGCTGATTGAAGAGTTCAATGTCCGACTCCCCAAGGGATCTCCGGTGAAAAGCGTTTTGAACGATATTCAAAGCCGTCTTGGAGATCGAGTCAAGGGCTCTAAGCTTCGGCTTCTCGAGCTTTTCTACTCGCAGATCTACAAGGTGTTCGATGAGGATCAGGACATAAGCGACATCAACGACCAGTACTGGACATTGCGTGCGGAAGAAGTTCCCGAAGACGAGCTCGAAGAGACTTTGGATGGGAATTACTTGCGCATATACAATATATCGAAAGATTTGTCGAATCTGAACACGTATCATTGCTACGACGAGCCGTTCCTACTCCGGATAAGTAGCAGTGAAACCTTGGGTGAGCTCAAGTCGCGAATTCAGAAGAAACTTGAAGCTTCTGATCAAGACTTTACGAAATGGAAATTCTTCATCGGGGCTTCATCAAAATATGAGCTTCTCGAAGACGACAACTTGGTGCTCCGCTCGAAGTTCACACGCGTAGAAAAGCAGGGTTTTTTCGAGAATATCCTTGGCGTCGAGCGCGAGATTAAAGGTCCTCGAAGACCAGCCAGCCGTCAAGGAAAGGGAAGCTTCGAGCGCGCAATTAAAATCATGTAGACTGCTTCAGCACCATAGAGAATTGATAATCATGAAAAATTATACGTTGTACATACGCTGTGTTGTTTATTATCACGATATGCCATGATGGCATCTACTGCGGCTTTACCTAAGAAATACATCCCGAGTCGAGTTTTGAGTAGTCACAAACGTCGCCAGGCTCGAGGGCATGTCTACGCTCTGGCGGTACGATCTCTTCGTCAAAGTCAATGAGCAAATGTATCCGCCATGTTTGTGCGGAATTCCTAACCCAGTGTGCTATTGCGTTGTTAATTTCGAAAGGAACACCTTCAGACAACGGCACGTTCACTCGGCTTGCGCCCATGGGGCTCATGACAAACTCAGTTGCGTCTTGGTCACTCGGAACAAATATTGGGACATGAAATCTGTGATAATTCTTCGCCCACCCTCCTCTATCGACGTGTCTTTTGATTTCGGAGCCTGGATTCATCACTGCTAGTTGAAGGCGAATAATGTGCTCGAAGGGATCGCCCTGAATACCAAGCTGTTTGTTGAACAAGTCGGTTAGAATTGGAGTCACGTATCGCTTCAGCTTGTGCCAGTACGGGAAAACATACGTCTCTTTGCCCGATCGATCGCTGAAAATTAATATCATGGTATCAACGTTTGGTTTAAACTGTTCCATGTTGTCGGTTCTGCCACCCAATTTGGCATTCTTTTCTTGCGCATACGCCTTGAACGCGTCCCGCGGAAGCGTATTGATGAAATTTTGTAAATCTCTAACGTCGATGGGCTTGTACATCAAAAGCATATTCTGCCGACTGAGACCGGATGATTCGGGGCGCTCTTTAGCTGACAGATCAATCCAATTCGAGAACTCGTCATCCTGTACGGTATCCTGTAAGAACCGCAACTCGTCATTTTCTGTCGTTATCGCTGGAATGGCGGAGTCGTCCTTTCCCCAAGATATCGCTTTCCAAGTGCTCGCTTCATCAATCATGGGCGCAGCGATAACATTCAATAAACCAAGCGTTTGAATAGTTTCACGCCACAGCATCGTCCGGGACACTAAATCGAACGCCACGATGTCACTCGTCTTCGATGGATCGCTTCGTTCCCACCGTTTGCCAAAAGCGGAAACACCAAAGTATGCGACATCGTCAATCACGACGAGGCCTTTCATAAATGTGTTCGACGGATCTATCCAAAGTACATCAAAGTCGTTTATTGCCGGGTTGACGTAAATAAGCTGTCCTTCACCGCTATTCAGCATGATAAAACCGTTCTTATACGGCACGCATCCGTGTGATTTTAAGCCCACCTTGTCCAACGTCTTCAACACTTTGCCCTTTTCCAAATCAATCAACACCAACATACTCGGCCCAAGGTTGTGAAGAACCGCCCACACGGTGTGCATACCGTATTCTTCAACGTCAGCAGGCACAATGGTATTGACGTGCTGCCGCACACCGATTTCAGCCGCGAACACGACGCGCATGGATGGATACTCGAGCTCGAGCACGCGTCCGCCACCGGTATCCGCTATGAATACCTGAGAGCCTCTCTTTACGACATCATGCGTAAATTTCGAGTCTATCTTCAAATCTCGAACCAACACTCCCTTCTCCAAATCAATCAAGAGCAAACTATCGGTCAGCGGCGACGTGATATCCGCGTTATCTGGCCTCGACGCGACGTACGCCAAATGCCCGTTCCCGTGCGGGCCAGTACTCGCAGCTACATCACCCGCCTCCTCGGCATCCACTGGAAATATTCCATAGTACACCCCTCGCCCCTCATGAACCACCGTACTCTTCTTCGTATCGATATCAAACGTCATCAACGCGCCGTGCGTGCTCAACGTGAGCAACCGCCCGCGCGACGTCGGCGTCGGCCGCGGCGTCGACACCACCTCCCGCTCAGCGTCACCACCCTCGCGCGCGAGCGCATCATCCACAACCATCGACGACGACACCAAACTCGGCGTCGGATGTCGCATCACATCCACCCCGTCCTCGCGCCGCGACGTAAACGTCGCGGAACTTTTCACCCCATCATCAAACATCGCCAACGTCGAATCCCCCGCCGACGGTTGCGACGACACGCGATACGTCGCCACGCACGCGAGCGCGGTACACGCCCACATCAGCGCGCGTCTGATCCGCATCGCCTGCGCGGCGGACGCCCGACGGCGCCGCGACGGCGCCGACGGCGAGAGCACGTAGGAGGACCGCGACGCCATCGACGGGACACGCGGCGCAGACTGACGTACTCTGGGCGCATTCGGCCTATAGCGCTTATACCCATCATGGGGCCCATGCGATAGACACGAGATACGCGCCCGAGAGTACAGTACATAGACCGAATGCGTGCGCAGTACGACGATGACGCCGCGCGACCGCGCACACATCATAACGACGATTGCGGCGCCGAATGTCCGAACATCGGGCGCCACCGCCATCGATTCTTCGCCGGATGCCGCGCGCGCGGCATCCGCCTCTTCACGACGCGCTCGTTCAGTACACGATGGCGACTTACGTGGGCCCCACCGTGCGCGAAGGCGAACTCGTCTTCGGCGTCGCGCATATCTTTGCGTCGTTCAACGACACGTTCGTGGTACGTAGAGGTCGCGCATGAAGCGCGCCGTGGACGTGGCGTCACAAAGCCCTAGTGGCGCGACCGCGGATCGATGGATGCGTCGGGCGCCCGCCGCCGTCGCGCGACGTGCGTGCGAGCGCATCACCGCGCGCGTTTCGCGCATGGAGTTCATTGTGATACTGACCGCACGTGTTTTTTGTCGTTTTGCGTTGTTTTCGCGCGTAGCACGTCACGGATTTGTCTGGTAAGGAAACCCTCTCGCGTTGCACGGGTGGCATGAAGGTCAAGGCGGATCGCGACGAGTCTTCTCCGTACGCGGCGATGCTTGCGGCGCAAGACGTCGCGGCGCGATGCAAGGAGCTTGGTGTGACTGCGTTGCACATTAAGATGCGTGCGAAAGGGGGGAACAAGACCAAGTCGCCGGGTCCGGGTGGTCAGAGCGCGTTGCGCGCGTTGTCGCGCTCGGGGTTGAAGATTGGCCGCATCGAAGACGTGACGCCGACGCCGACGGATTCTACGCGTAGAAAGGGTGGTCGCCGTGGTCGCCGTTTGTAGGTGCGATACGGGAAACGCTTCACCGATACATGGGATGTGCGACGAGCGTTTAGCTTTAATGTTGTTAAAAAAGAGGAGGTTCAAACATAAATTTTATTACACTGGCAAGTCGCGCCCGCGCGGCTGCTAAGTGGCTGCCAAGAGCGCGCAGGTCACAGAGGCAACGAGACGCACGCGTACGGCGCCGAATTCATTCGTACATCGACCCATGAACACGTGTTCTGGTTTATTCGCAAACGTAAATCGCCACGTCTTCTTTGGCGCGGGCGCGACGTCTTCTTCGATTGGGGCTTGCGCCTCGACAGTCGGCGTCGGCGGCTTTGATTTCGGTGTGTACATGCGCGTCTTGCCCTTCGCACCGGGCGTCACGAGCGATCTTTTTGTTAACGAACCATGCGAGTTTTCCTTGTTCGAGATATCGGCAAATGGGGCTCGAACTGGCGACGCGATGGCGTCAAACGAGTCTTCGATCCAACACATCATTTTGGCCAAGCGAGGCGTGCCGCCGACGACGGGCGTGGGGGATGAAGCATCACCGAACGGCGACGTAATCATCGCTTTCACATTTTGTGCGGTCATTTCATTCAATCGCTTCTCGATTCGATACTTTTCTTCAGCCATGCTTGCAAGCTGTGCTTCGTTCAAAGCGATGATTTCATCCAAGTGCGCCGTTTCTTCTCCGTATGCGCGCACGTCCGCCTCGAGTTGCCGATTTTCCTGCTCAAGTACGCCTATCTTTGTCTTTAACTCCACAATATTTGAGTGCAATCTTTCGCTTTCCACAATGCAACGATCCCGGCACGCATCTCGCTCACCATACGCTCGCTTCAATGCCTCTTCATGCTTACATTTGGCGCTCACCATGGCGTCTCGAGCCGCATTCGCGCGCGCCTCCGACGCCGCCGCGCTCACTTTCGCCTTGGCATACAACGCATCAATCTCATCCGCTCTACGACAAAGGCTTGCATTATCCTTTTTCACACTCTCCAATTCCTCTCGCACGATGGCGAGCTTCTCCGCCGCGAGAGCACCCGCCTTGGCGCGCGTCTCGCTCTCCGCCGCGAGCGTCGTGAGCGCGTCCACGTGTCGCTTCAAGTGCGCGATTTCATCCTTGGCCGTGCGCGGTGGTGGCGACGCCACCGCATCGTCTAACAATAACGACGCATTCTTTGCATCCTTCGCGTCGCCGCTCACATTCGCGTGCGTCGCCGTTACCGTCGTCGTCAGCGATGATGAATGTTCGAGCGCCGTTCGCAACCATTCGCTCACGCGATTCGCCGCCGCCGCCGCCGTCGTCGTCTTCGTCGTCTTCGCAACGCCGCCGCCTCCACGGCGCGCGTGTGATTTCACCGCCGTCGTTGGCGAGTCCCAGAACATGTCGCGAGGCGTCGCGCGTCGGTATGCCGTCGCGACGACGTCGCGTGCGCGTGCGCATGGACGATTCGTACCCCCACATAATATACGATAATACTGACTATATCGATCAAAGCATATAGTTGGTCGGTCGGACATTGATAGACACTGTATTTAATATGAGAGCCGTGAAACACGTTTGGGTGTTGGTGCGCGGCGTCGACCACTCCAGAGCGCGTCGCGTCGCATGGCGCGTCAACGCCACCGCGCATCGCGCGTACGGCGCGCGTGCGCGTTCATCGTCGCGTTCGCGTCAGTGGTGCGCGGCGCGACGGTGTCTGCGGCACACGCGCGCGTCGATGATGACGCGGGCGCACGTTTTGAGCTGGAGGATGTTGACGCGCGATCGACGCTGCGCGCCGGAGAAGACGTCGCGACTTTGGCGTCGAACGAGCAGGAGTTAATGGAGCGCGTCACCGTGCCATCGTTTGAGTCGTACGTGGAGGAGTTTGGGAAGAAGGCGGAGTATTGCGGGAGCGAGGAGCGATTTCCGTGCGCGGAGAGCGCGAGACGCGAGGCGACATACGACGAGAATATGCGCGCGGTGCAAGCGCTTGCGCGCGTGAGTGGGGACGTATCGTCTTTAGGAAAGCAACACAAAGGTTCTCGTGCGAGTTACGGGGCTACGATTTGGAGCGATAAGACGTTACGGGAGTTTAAAGCGAGGACAGGAAATTTGCAGCCGACGCCTTCGGCCGAGCGCGATAGAAGTAGACAAAAGCGCGAGAGCTGGAAAGACATGCACGATCAATTTCTAGCCAGAAATGCGGACATTTGGTCCAATGAACGCGATCCGAATTCGGGTAAGTTGTATGATCCGACAAACTTGCCAAGGTCTTGGGACTGGCGCGTCAAGGGCGGTTTGAGTAAAGTTTGGGAGCAGGGCGCGTGCGGGGGCTGCTGGGCGTTTACTACCGCAGCGGCGGTGGAAGGAGTACATTACATATGGACGCGCGAAGCGGTGACGCTGTCGCCGCAGATGCTGCTCGAGTGCGATCCGATTGACCAAGACTGCGTCGGCGGGAACATGGTCACCGGCTATCAGTACGCGGTGATGAAGGGTGGTATCTCTGCCGCTATTGACTACCCTGTGCATCCATACACTGTAGAAAGCAGTCGAGTTGGGCCCTGCCGGTCGAATACGGCGCGCAAACACGCGGCATCAATTGACGATTATATTGTGCTCGAAAACACGTGGGATGATTTGAAGTCAGCCATCTACATGCAACCCGTATCGGTGGCGGTGAACGCGTTAAGCGATCAGTTTCGTTTCTATTCGGGTGGTATTCTCACCTACGATGATTGTCAACCGGCTTGGGAGTACATGCCAAACTTGATTAACCACGCCGTTGTAGCGGTCGGCTTTGGATACGACGACGATACCGGCCTCGAGTTCATAGTTATTAAAAATTCATGGGGACCGCTGTGGGGCGAAAATGGATATGCTCGAATTGCCATGCAAGGCACGGAATTGAACGCTACGTGCGGGCTGTTAATCGAAGCTGTGGCACCGCTGAAGCTTAGCAATTTGACGTATGCGGATCCCGAGTATGACCCATCGTTCAACGACTACGTCGAGTGGGCACCGCAAGCGCCAATGGATCCAGTCAACGGCGCGATGTACATCATATTGACAATCATAACCGCCATCGCTGCACTGTCGATGGGTGTTTTGACTGTCGTTTCGTGTATGAGTGAGGACGACGGATACTACTACACCGATTTGACTTACGACGAATACGACTCAAAGTTTGACATTCACCGCGCCAAACGCATGGTGGGCGATCCTGATTTGCGTTACATCGCGCCGCGCATGCGATTCCAGTCTTCAAATGAACCAATTATGGGATTATCTACGCAATCCCGCGGTGTTCGACAGCCACCGTCCATGAAGGATGTCAAGCCTCACAAGAGCACGCACGATTATTAATAAATGGCGTGCGCTTCTAGCGCCCACGGTGCGCCTAGGCGCACGCCTGCACGCACGCACTAATCACATACACCAATAGCATTTCCTTTTAGAATACATATAGCAGTTCAGACACGAAGTCATCACGAACACGTACGCACTCGTGCCAACGCAAAAAGCGCGCGCACCCAGTCACGCCCCTCACAGCCGACCGCGTCTCCGCCGTCGGCACGTCATCACCATGCCAGACACCCAACCGCTCGCCGCGGTGCGTGTAAAAAAGTTCTTCGTCGACAATTTCCTCGTCTTAGGTTTTTGCCTGGCGCTCACCATCGGTCTCAGTGCCCCAGCCGCCGGCACAACCATCGCTAGTTGGTCCTCGGGTGGGTGGTCCATCGTGCAGACGATCGCGGTGATCATCATTTTCATCATCTCCGGGGCAACATTGAAGACGGAAGAGATTGCACAAGCGTTGCAAAGCGGCAGAGGGGCGCTGGCGTATGGCTTGGTGAGTATTCTGGGCGTGACGCCGCTGCTCGGGTTTATCCACATCAACATTCCGTACACGCCGGTGCAGTTCAGGTACGGACTCGCGTTGTTTTGCGCCGTGCCGACGACGCTGACGAGCGGGGTGACATTGGTTAGAAATGCCAAGGGTAACGTCGCGTTGGCGTTGATGCTGACTGTCAGTACGAACCTGCTGGGGGTGTTTACGGTGCCGTTTTACTTCAACGCCATCGCGCGAAGTGGGTCGAGTACACTCGGCACAAGCGCCTCTGGGGGAGATATGGGTTCACAAGCGGTTGACTTGTTAGTGAAATTATTATGTACGATATTAGTGCCGATCTGTGCCGGCAAAATTGCGCGAGAGATGATTCCAGTAATCGCCGAGCGAGCGGCAAAGCACAAGCAAGAATTGACGTTGACGAACAATTCGTGTCTCATCATCGTCGTATGGATGTCCATCAGCAAAAGTGCGAAGCAACTGCTTTCAACCGATGCTGGAAGCATATTTCTAGTCATATTTGCTGGCATCATGACCCACGTGGTGTTCCTTGCCATAAACTACGGCGCCACTGGAGCGCTCGGCATCTCTGGTCCCGAACGCGTCGCGAGCGTCATGATGAGCAGTCAAAAGACCCTGCCTGTGGCCATGACTGTCATCTCTTACCTCGACGAAGACGTTTTCGGTGCATCAGGCTTAATCGCCATTCCATGCATCATTTGCCACTTGACACAGCTCTTCATGGATGCTCCGCTCGCGACTCGACTCGCCAAGCGATTCGACGCCGAAGTCGCCGCCGACGCCGCAAAACTCACCGAACACCCCATCTAGCATTTCCTACATTCTTCATATATACAAGTACACTTTAGTACCTACCTGCATGTTTGTTCCACCCATCGCTCGCGTTGCGCGTAAATTCCACGCACCGCGCGTTCATCGTCCCGCGGCCAGCCGACGTCGAGCTAGACATGTTTGTTGACCTGAGCGTTTTGGGTTTTCTCAAACGTCACTTCGTGCTGCTGAGCACTCACGCGCGCGCGCGCGGCCGATCTCGCCACGCGCGATGTCTCTCAGGGACGAATTCATTCGCCACGGCGTCGTCGTCATCCCTGGTGCCGTACCCGGCGACGTCGTCGAGCGCTGCGTCGCGCAGCTCGCGCGTGACCTGGAGCACCCAGTGGTGCAGCCCGAGAGCGGGACGCCGCGTGGGGCATCGCTCAGTGACCCATCGACGTGGCCGAGCGGCACGGCGAGACGCGTGATTGAAGTCGTCGCCGCAGAGGAGGGCACGCACTGGCGAGACGTGCGAGAGAATCCTAAATTGCGCGAGGCTTTGGATACGATTTTGGGCGAGAATGAGTGGACGGTCGAGGCCAACGTCGTGGACGCCGAACGCGGGATATGCGAGCCTAGACATTGGTATTGCCCGGTGACGTTTCCAGAAGGTAACGAAGAAGCAAAGGCGGCGGCACTCAAGGCGAAAGCTATCGCTGCGAGGGCGGAACAGAGTGAGAAACGACGCAAGGTGAGCGGCGCGAGCGGCTTGTGTACGCCGGCACCGGCGCATTGGACAGAGTGTGATAGCGGGAACGTGCGTGAGTTGCGCGAAAGTGGACACGATTGGGAAGATATTGCAAAAATGATTAGTACGAGTGAGACAATATGGACGGCTAATGATTGTAAGGCGCATTATGAGCCGGCATGGGCGCCTGAGCACGACGCCCAGTTGATGGCTCTGGTGCAAGAGCACGGTGAAAAGTGGCAAACTATTGCCAATGCGATGAGCGGTCAAAGACCCGGATGCACAAAAGCGCAGATTCGCGGTCGAGCAATGATGTTGTTGGATGAAAGATCGCCTAATATGACGGATGATGCCCATAATGTCAGCGTGGTTGGGCCGACAAATGTTCTGGATCCAGGAACGTCTTGGCATCCAGTGAATCGCCGACGTATGCTCAATCGCGGGTGGCACTTGGACATTGGCGCTGGATTCGATACGGACTGGATGCGCACGCCCGAAGGGCACCCGTTTCAAGGGGCGATTATTTTACTATTCCTAACTGACTGCGCTCCTGGTGGAGGTGGAACGGCGTTCATCAAAGGTTCGCACCGATGGGTAGCGTCATATTTGCGTAAAAAAGGTGGAGTGTCGCACCAAAACGTGAACGCTTGGGCCATTGATCTCGTAGGTGAATTATCTAGCAAAGGTCGACTCCCACTATCGTATGAGATGGATAAACACGAGGCAGAAAACGCGATGAGCCGAGACGATATTGATGGTGTCATTGAGCAAGTAAGCGGCCAGGCCGGAACAATCGTGCTCCTACATCCATGGCTCATCCATAGCGGTACAAGCAACCTTACTGCAGATGTGCGCGTATTGGCGAATGGTATGGCACGCGTCAAGCAAGAGTCGTTTGACGCGCATGGTATTTCAGTGCTCAAAGAAGTGCAAGCGCTCGAGCCAAAGCTGAAGAGAGAAACCGACTTTTTGCCGTCGACATGTCCAGACGACCAAGTAAAGCGCGCGCCGCCAGACAACAGACTTCCCAAAGTGAGTGTAATTTGTCCGGTGCATAACGCCGCGCGATGGATTGATGAAACGTTGGCTTCAGTGTGCATGCAGACATACACTGGCCCTATAGAAGTCAGCATATTTGACGACTCTAGCTCTGACGGTTCAGCAAGCATAATCCGCCGCTGGGCTGAAGCGTTCGCACGCATCGGTATCAAATGCGTTGCAAATGGTTCGCGCTGGGTGGAAAGCGCTAACTTTGTCAAGGAAGATGCGCCAAATCAGGGCATTGGATTTTGCCGAAATCGCTGCATCGAGCAAAGTACGGGTGAAATTCTAGTGTTTTTAGACTCGGACGATGTGATGATGCCGAATCGAATGGAGCTACAAGTGCCGTTGGCCATGGAACACCCGACGGCTATCATCGGCGGGTGCTGGAAGCGATATCCAAGTGGTTCAACGGAGCACTACGAAGCTTGGGCAAATATGATGACGCGAAATGAACTTCATTTTGAACAATTTCGTGAATGCACCGTGTTACTTCCGACTTGGTGCATGACGCGTTCGATCGCCGACGCTGTTGGCGGATTTGTCGAGGCCGCACCCGGCTCCGGTGAGGCTGAAGATCTGATTTTCTTTCACCGTCATTTGGAGTTACACTATGACGCAAACCTCGCCGAAAACAAGCCGTCGTTATTGCGAGCTGGCGAGTACCCAGATAATCCTGTTTTATTGTACCGATGGAGTCCGCAGAGCGCGTCAGCGCGTTGCAGCAGGCGTCGTTTGCTGCAAGTGCGCGCTGAGGCATTCGAAAAGCGAATTTTATCCACTGAAGGTTGGTCGAAGTTTATCATTTGGGGCGCTGGCCGGGACGCTAAAAACTTCATGAATGAGCTCTCGCCAGCTGCACGTGCCCGAGTACAAGCGATGATCGACATCGATCCACGTAAAACCGGGCGTCAATATAGCAACTCACAAGTTCCAGAACAGGCTCCCGTGCCGATTTTGCACTTTTCAAAAGTCCCTCGCGGTCTTCCAGTCGTCGTATGCGTGGCGAAGCGACGCAAAGGATCGGGTGAGGAGGGAGATTTAGAGTCCAACGTGGACACTCTCGGATTGATTGAGGGTCAGACGTTGTGGTATTTCAACTAGCCATAAGTTTTATACTACATCATTTATCTAGCATCATCTCAACTCTATAAACCGACGAAACTTTTCTACGACACTTGGAGGCCAACGGCGAATGCGCAACAACCAGTCGGTATCACGATAAAGCTCACATCCGTCAAGAACTGGCCCGCCTTCTACTAACTGCCCAGAATTGATCATCGTGCACGCTACGTTCCACGTCTCCTCGGCTCGCTCTTGTTCCCCGCGGGCGTAGTACAGCGCGGATAGAGCGGCACGCATGTCCACGCTACCCGCGGCTCGCCGCGAAACTTTTTCCATGTCGCGAATTGCCCCATCTAAATCACCCAACTCAGCCTTCATCAGCGCCGCATTCGATGATGCGTAAATTTGTCCGCTAAGATTCCTACTTTGCTGCATGATATCCGCCGCCGTCAAGAAATCCTCGAGTGCCAAATCGTACCTACCCACGCTCACGTAACAGTTGCCCCGACTATTCACCACATACGGCGGCGTCGCGCCGATCATCGCGCTGAGCTTAATAGCCTCTGAATAATCCTTAATCGCCGAGTCCCAATCAGAAATCCCCTCGTACGCCAACGCTCTGTTCGACAACATCCCGAGCGACCGATAGTTTGCAGGCTCCATCGCTTCGGCTTTATTGTAATCATCGATAGCGTCCCGAAACCGCTTCAAATCCACCAATACCTGAGCCCGTCTTTCGAGCCACACCGCCTCATCGGGTTCCATGTCGATTATTTTCGTCAGCGCCTCGTACGCGCGCGGCAAATCACGCTGGTAGTACGCTTGCTTTGCGGTGCGCTCGAGTGCGTTGAAATCGTCGACATCAGCAGCCGCTCGAGCGACGCCGCGCGACGGCGCGACAACGACGAGCGACGCCGCAGCGAGGAACCGTCGACGCGATGCTGATGTCGATGTCGATGTCGATGTCGATGCCAACGCCGCGGGCGCGGGCGCGACGGGTGACACCATGGTGCGGCGACGACTGACGACGTCACTCGCGCACTCAGCGATGTTCGAGGACTGGACGTGGCGCGACGGCGCGTCGAGCGGCACTCGCGCGCGCGAGGCGCTCATTGGGGTCGCGTGCTTTAGCGTCTGCGTGGTTTGCGCGCTCGCAGCGCGACTGGTGGGCTTGCGCGGCGCCAGGAGACGCGGCGCTCGGGCGTACGAGAAAAAGCGCCACAGGGGGTAAACGCGCGTCACGGGGGATGTTGAACGTAGACACATAGCTGATGTAGTGTATATATATAGCATATAGTGTTCATTGGTGTGAACGCGCACGACTAGAAGTGCGCTACTGATTTTCTGTGGCGTCGGTTGGCTCGTCGGCTTAGTGTTGCGGCAAGTCGCCCTCGCCGATGCCGAATAACAAATTGGGCAAAGCCTCCGGGATTGCAGACTGACGGTTTAGGCGCCGCTTTTTCTTTTCACCGTCTTCTGCGGTCGGAGCCTTCTTTGCGCCGAGCTTGGGCATTTGAATCATACCGAGCGGCATTCGAATGCCTTCGTTCGCCGGCGCGGCGGGCGGCGCTGCGACGGCATTTTCATTCGTCACAGCCGCCGGCGCCTTCGGCTTCTTCGCACTCTTCACCGCTGGCGGCGCGCGCGTCTTTTTCACCGGCACGTCTACTTCATCGTACTCCGAGTCGCTGTCGTCTTGCTCGTCTTCGTCCTCGTCGCCCGCGGCGTTTGGCGGTTGGTATGGCGCGGTGGCGTCAATAACCACTGACGCTGGCGGTGCAACGCGTTCGGCACGACGCTTGCGACCGACGCTTGCGCGACTGGTACCTGTGGGTTTCTTGGATGCCGCCGTGCGCGCCGTTCGGTCGCGCGCAACAGACTTGTCGGCATGCTTTGTGCGCGACGTGCGAAGCGTCTCAATCACTTCCGCCGCAGTCGCCTCTGCGGTGACATCGTACTTTGATCGACGTTCGGCGCGTTCTTCACGCCCGTGGCGAGCGGTCAACTTACGCTCGAAAACTTCTTCATCGCGGGCGATGAGCTTGGCGCGCATCTTTTCAATCTCGGCGCGAGCGCGCTCTAAGGATTTGTCTTGCTCTCTAACGCGTCGCTCGAGCGCCTTGACTGCTCCAGTCTTTGCCCCAAGCTCAATCTCCGCTTGGTCCAGCTTCGTTCGCAATTCAATAGAAGTGTCGCTCGTCGATGTCGCATCACTCGAAGCGCCGCCGCCTTCGGAACGAGCATAGAGACGTTGATTCCAATCCGCAAGCTGCGACTTTAAGAAGGTTTGCGCGCCGTCGCGTTCAGCCACGGCTCGTTGAAGATCAGATTTCGTGCCTTCAGCCGCCGCAAGTTCGCGTTTGAGAGTCGCATTCTCTTCACGAGCATCGATGACCTTTTCTTCCAAACGCGCAATCTTTGCATTCAACGTTTCCTCCTTGACGCGCGCTTCGATGTCAACCTCGGCGCGTCTCGGCGCCTCGTACGCGCGTCGTTCCTCTTCTTCCGCCGCCCGACTCAGCGCCTCACTCGCATCTCGCAAAGATTCACGCAAGTACATTACTTCATTTCTCAGCGCCGAAGCACATTCATGCTCTTCAATCAATTGCGCCTTTAATATCTCATTCGCCGTCAACGCTTCGTCCAAGTCGTCTCGCGTCGCCTCCTCGCGCGCCTCCACGCACGCGATCACTTTTTTCAACTCCGTCAACTCCAACGCCGCACTCGACAGCGCATACTCTCTCTCACTTAACTCCACCTGTGCCGCCGCCGCAAGCTTCTCAAAATCACTCTCATACTTGGACTTCTCCGCCCCAAACGCGCTCGCGACGAGCGACAGCTTTTCACGCAACAACGCAATCTCAGCCTCTGAAAACTTCCCCGCCGACCGCGCGTCATCGAGCTTCGTCATGAGCGTCTTCGAAAACCCCTACACACACATCACCGCGCGAGCGTCATTCACACACATTCGTCAGTCCACGCCCACGCACCGCGCGCACGCATCGCGCGACGTCCCGCGCGCGCGCCATCCAATTCAAACGTCTCTTTACGTCGCCCACGGTTTCATTCGCGCAGCCTCGACCCTCTCTCGCATCCTTCACACGCACCCGCATGTCACCCATATCCTCGCTCGGGACGTAACGCGCCATGTGTGCGCTCACGCGCATGCTCACGCGACGCGACGACGTCGTCGTCGTCGTCGACGGCGCACAGGAGTGTCGCCGCGCACAGGCGCAAACGGTCACCCGTGGGCGACCGCGGCATGGGTCCTTGTCGTCAGACGCACACCGAATGTCCGAACATGCGCGATATATACATACATCCACGCCACGTCCCCTATGCCATACACAGCGCACCCATGCGCCGTATACCCCGCACGCGTCGCGTATGCGATGGATCGCATATCATGGGAACCATGTCGGCTCTGGTATGGACAGCCCATAGCCACAGTACGGCACGAGCACGCCCGATGCGATCCGGTTTTTGTGTGTGTGTCGGTTTTTTTTTTATCGTATCGACCGCGTGCGTGATGGGCGTGTAGGGCGTTCGAATAGCGCACTCGCGCGCGCATATGAAACACACACACACACCCGAGATGATCTCGATCCGGATCTCGATCACGGGGTCACGATTGGTCGTTCGAGTCCCTCGGGGGACACACACGCGAACGGGCGATTTGTGGCCCATCATCATCATCATCATTCATCATCATCGTCGCTCGCGCACCGACGCGCGCGACACTTTCGTACACCCCAAGCGACCATGTCCGCTCAATTCGCCACTCAATCTATCGTGAGGTACGTGTTCGTCGTCGCGACGGCGCCGTGCGCGGCGGCGTCTCGCGCGCGCGAGAGAGAGAGAGGACGCGCGCGAGCGCGCGCGAGATATCGCGCGGTCGGATCGCGACGAAGATACGGCGCGAGGATCGCGCGGTCGCGCGCGTCGCGTGCGTCGTGCGGGCATCGCGCGGGGTGCGGGGCGCGCGCGATGGATGGGGGAAATATGTGCGCATGTGTTGTTGGGCGCGGAGGCGCGGAGGCGCGGGCGCGAGGGCGCGCGAGCGCGGGCGATGGGGGCGTGGGTGATGTGGTGGCTCGGGATATCTCGCGGGGCGGACGCGGCGGCGCGCGCGGGTCGAGCGTCGTCGTGTGCGCGCGGTGGGTGCGGCGATGGTGGTGGTGGTGTGACGAGGATGATGCGAATGGTGGTTTCTTCGCGACGGGCGTGAATGTGATGACTGACGCGGGTGTTGATTGTGTTTTTTTGTCGTCGTAGCTTGCGCGCGCGCTGCGCGACCAAGCCGCGCGCGACGCGCTCGTCCGTCGTCGTGAACGCGTCTGCGCGTCCGCTCTGGATGCCGGGCTCTGATGCCCCGGCGCACTTGAAGGGTGAAATGCCGGGTGACTACGGTTTCGACCCGCTCGAGTTGGGTGTTGACCCGAAGGACCTCGCGTGGTACCAGCAAGCCGAACTCCAGCACTGCCGCTGGGCGATGCTCGGCCTCGCCGGTATGGTTGCCCCGGAACTCTTGACCTCCATGGGCATCAGCAACTTGCCGAACTGGCACGAAGCGCCGTTCTATGACGGCTACTTCACCGATGCCACCACTCTCTTTGTCGTGCAAATGATCATGATGAACTGGGCGGAGCTTCGCAGATGGCAAGACATCAAGAACCCGGGCTCGGCCAACGTCGACCCGGCGTTCCCGAACAACAAGCTTCCGGATGGCGAAGTTGGCTACCCGGCGGGCATTTTCGACCCGCTCAACTACTCCAAGGGTGACTTGAAGACGTTGAAGGTTAAGGAGATCGCCAACGGTAGATTGGCCATGGTCGCGTGCTTGGGCTGCTTCATCCAGTACGACCACACTGGCGTCGGCCCGGTGGCCAACTTGGCGTCCCACCTCGCTGATCCGGCCAACAACAACGTCTTCAAGGCTGCGTTCATTGGCTTCTAAGCACCTTGCGGTTTTCGTTCTTTGATGATCACCACGCATTCGCGTCTCGGCGCGTCGCCGTTGCGACGCACCGAGACGCGAGCGCTTTAGAATCACTTAGCCATGCTATGCAATCTCTTTTTATATAGCGTAAGTACAACAACTCCATGATACGAACCAAACGACACCTACGCACCACGGCTCACACTCTCGCGCGCGTCGATCACGCGAACTCTACGTCGCGCGCACGCCGAGCTGTCGCCGAGCGCGTTTGAATACCGACGCCGCACACCATGGCGAACGCTACGTGGACGCGGGAATCCGTCGGCGACGCTCGCACGCCGCACGCAAAGCACCGTAATGGCGGCAGCGATGCGTCGTCGTCAGATCGAGCGCACGCGCATCGCGGCGGTGCGGCGTCGGCGTTGAACGTTGGCGTGGCCAGCGCATCGAAAGTGATTAAAAAGCCGCAGCACAGCGGGCATGGGCACCAACGACGGCGGTCGTCGACGCCCGGGGGCGGTTCCGCGCGAAAACCGAACGCGCTGTCGTCATCTAAGACGGCGACGCGGCAGGCGATGGAGGATATATTTGACTTGTCCAACGTCGACGCTACGGAGGGGCGAAGAGCGCTGGGCGCGCCCAAGCCGAAGGAGACGGATGAGCACAAGCTCAAGCAACGACAGCGACAGATTGATTATGGGAAAAACACGTTAGGATACGCACGATATTTGGAGCTCGTGGATAAGAGTACGCGTAAGGCGAGCGATATCTGGACGCCGGATATTCACGCGTCGATGTCAAAGCGCGCGTTTGACGGGTGCGTGCGTAAATGGCGACGTTTATTACACGCCTACGATCCGCCCGTGGAAGATGACGAAGAAATTGTGGCGATTCCGGTTAATCCATTCGCGCGCCCCGAGGGCACGCTGAAACCGGGAGAGTTTATACCAGAGGAGTTGGCGGAGGCGGCGCGGCGGAGAGCCGAAGCCAAAGCCATGGCGGACGCCGCCGTTCGCGAAGGACGCCGCGTACCAGACGCCAAACTTGCGCCGTTACGCGCGTCAACGATGAATGTCAGCACTGCACCGGACTTACCTTCGCATGCGGAAATGTCTCCTGGATGGCAAGCCATCACACCGACGCCGTACAAACCTCGAGGCGAACCGTCTCGATTTGGTGACGCCTCGGCGCGTCGAATTTTCCCTCAAACACCCGCCACAGCGCGCAAACCAGACGCCGAAGGCGACGTAGACATGATGGAATGCGACGGCGAAAACGGCGCCGCGAGATCCATCTACGACGATTGGGAGGGTGAGGACTTTGCCGGTGTCGTGTGACGCGCGGCTGACATGAAACATTTCGCTCACGTTGTTTACGCGTAGCCCACGACGCGTTGCATAGACAAAACCGCATCACCATCCATAGTAGCGCACGAATATCATATACATATATATTCTTTTCGTCTTCACGCCAGCATCGCATATCGCACCGCACCACATCGCACACAATCCGCCGAACCGTCGCCGCTCGGGTCGCTAAGGGGACTCTGCTGACCAACTTTTGGCGCCATTTCACGCCACGTCCACGCGCTCCATGGTTCTCGAAGCGACGATCCTGTGCTTAGACAACAGCGAATACGTGCGAAACAGCGATTACGCGCCGACCCGACTTCAGGTGCGCGCGTACGCCGGCGATATTGATTCGTTTTCGTCCCGTGTTCGATCGACGCTGCGAGATGATCTGCGCTGCCCCGCGCGTTGTACGCGTTGACTGACGCGGTATGCATGACTTTTGCTCGCACACGTAGGCGGAGGCGGATGCGGTGAACTTACTCGCGGGTGCCAAGACGCAGAGTAATCCAGAAAATGCCGTGGGCGTGTTGAGTTTAGCTGGCAAGGTGCCTCGCGTGCTCGTGACGCCGACGCAAGACTTGGGAGCGGTGCTCAACTCTGTGCACGGGATTAAAATCGAGGGTGAGATTAACATTTGCGTTGGGGTACAAGTGGCGCATTTAGCGTTAAAGCATAGACAGAATAAACACCAGCGTATGCGGATCGTGTTGTTTATTGGGAGCCCGATTAGCGTGGAGGAGAAGGAACTCGTGGCGGTTGGGAAAAAGTTGCGCAAGTGCAACGTCGCGGTGGATGTGGTTTCTTTCGGTGATATCGAAGCGAACGAGGAGAAATTAGCGGCGTTCATGGGTGCTGTGAACAAGAACAATAATTCGAACTTAGTCACCGTAGAACCAGGGGCGAATTTATCAGACGTGTTGTGCGGCACGGCTATTTTCAACCAAGATGGACCGGCGGGCGGGAGCGGTTTCGCCGCCGCCGCCGCCGCCGCACAATCCCAAGCCGCCATGCAAGGCTTTGGCGGCGACATGGGTGACATGGGCGACATGGGCGACGACCCAGCGTTGATGATGGCGTTGAGAATTTCCCTCGAAGAGGAACGCGCGAGACAAGAGGCGCAGCAACGCGCCGCGGCTGAAAATCCCGCCGCGCGCGAATCCACCGGTGACGTCGCCGCCCTCGCGCCCGACGCCCCAGTCACCACCACCGAAGGCGCAGGCAGCGCCGACACCTCCCCAGCGCCCGTCGATCCGATGATGCTCGACGACGACGCGTTGCTCCGCCAAGCACTCGCGCTCAGCGTCGGAGACGACGACGACGACCCCGATCTCGCCGCTGCGCTCGCCATGTCCATGGCCGACCACCAAGACAACGCCACCGCGCGAGACGACGACGACGATGACGCGTAATCGCATTCACGCGCGACAGACATGTAATTCTCTACGGTTTAGTTTACTCTCCGCGCCTGCGCCGCGCGCGGCCCCTCAGCCCAACCCCATATACTATTCTCATAAACCCGAGAATATTGACATTTATCACAAACCGCGAATTTCGCCCCAAACTAACGTCATTCCACCATACACAATTCCACCAAATACCTATATACACAATCACACACATACCCACCCACGCCCCCCCGTGCTGCCGCGTCAGCCGCGCGCGCGACGTCACAATCGCCCGCCCGTGTCGTCCATGTTCGCCGTCTCCACGCGCGCGTTCGCCCCGCGCCGATCCGCGTCCGCGCCCTCGCTCCGCGCTCGCCGCACCACCACCGCCACCGCCATGCCCGTCGGCACCGCGGTCAAGGTCAAGTCCTCCGTCATCGTGTTTCACGTCCCGAAAACCAAGGGCGCGGCGACGGATTTACAAGGCATGCAAGGCGTCGTGGACTCTCGCGCGGACGATCACGAGGGCATCGCCGTGAGTGCGACGTTGGCGTGTCGCGTGAAGCTTCCCGTGCCGGATGGGAGCGGGAAGACGTTCATCGCGCACTTGGATGAGGATGAATTGGAGCTCGCGTAGGCGGATAGGGTCGGTCGAGCTCGAGCGCGCGAGACAGACGAGACGAGGGGTGTAGAGCGCGTTGAGGTGGCGTGGTACGATCACTATTATTAGGATTTGCAAGAATTATGTTTATGTGTTTTACTACTGCGTGAGGGTGATATACGTTCGTGGGTGTCGTTCGAGTGTTTTGTGCGTTTGACAGTCGCGTTCATATTACAAGAACCATAAGCCCAAACCGAAGATACCACCGCGGCCTTTAGAGAGAGATTTGCACGCGATGGACATGGACTCGCTATCTGGGTTGGCGACGCGATCGTACACCGTGGCTAAGCTGGCGAGTTTGTGCGCCTCGGCGTCGAGGGTGTCAAAAACACCTGGTTCGCCGACGCGCCACGCCCAGTTGCCGTCGGCAACGCCTGGGGTGTTCATGCGCGCGTCGTTGCCCAGGGCGAGAACATCTTGCATGGTGAATACGCACGCTTTACTGACGCTAGACATGCCCGCCTTTATCATACCCCACGCACCATCGCCGTACGCGATGCCCGCGTATGCCTCCAAGCGATGCTTGGTTTCTTCATTCTGCGCCGCGTACCATCCTTGGGACGTTTCGTTATCGTGCGTACCAGGGTAGCAGAAAGAGTTCTCGTAGTGGTTGTGCAACAAATGCGGGTTGCGACCATCGCCACCCCAGGCGAATTGTAAAACTACCATGCCCGGAGCGCCAAACTCTTCGCGAAGTTGTACGACGTCGGCGGTGATGACGCCCAAATCCTCGGCGACAATCTTCGCATCTCCAAGCGTAGGTTTCAAGGTGTTAAACATGTCGATCCCGGGACCGACCATCCATTGGCCGTTTTTCGCAGTAGCCGATCCCGCTTCGACTTGCCAGTACGCGGCGAACGCACGGAAGTGATCGATGCGCACTTCGTCGTGGAGCTCGAGCGTGCGCTTCAAACGTTGCGCCCACCAGGCATATCCAGTGTTCTTGTGCTCGACCCAATCGAACAAAGGGTTACCCCACAACTGACCGTCTTCGCTGAATGCATCAGGTGGCACACCTGCCACCGCAGATGGCTTCTTATCCGCACCGAGTAAGAATAAATTTTGGTTTGCCCAAACGTCGGCGCTGTGCCCGCCGACGTAAATGGGCATGTCGCCGACAAGAGAAATTCCTCTCGCGTTGGCGTACTGCTTCAATCGCATCCACTGCGAGTGAAACAAAAATTGCGTAGCGCAGAATAAATCAATCACGTCCTTGTGGTCGTTTGCGATCGCCGCCAATGCCGCGGCATCCCGGTCGCGATACTCAGTCGGCCAATCCCACCAATCCTTCCCCACGAGCGCCGGTAACTTATCGATGGCGTTAAACATCGCAGCAGGATCTAACCACGCTTTAACATCTGCACGCGATCTAAACGCTTCAAACTCACTTCTCATCGCATCTCCGCTAGACCTCGCCAATAACGCCTTGGCCGCCTTTTCGATTAACGGCTCGTTTGTCGCCGCGACGGCGTTAAAATCCACATTTGAATGGCCCCCATACGGTCGCGGAAGCTCCGCAGCCGCTAATAAACCATCGCTCACCAAGTCATCGAGTGATATTATTAACGTATTCCCGCAGTGCGCATCGCGGCCACTATACGGGCTCCAATAATCCTCGCGAACGCCCGGTATCGGCCGTCCCGGCGGCACCAGAGGAAGCACCTGCCAAATCGACATCTTCCCCTTGGCGAGCCAATCCACGAACGCGCGCGCCTCTGGACCGGCGTCACCGATCCCATACGGCCCTGGGAGCGACGTCGGATGCATCACGACCCCGGCGCGGCGATCATCGCGCTTCGCAGGGTACTGATCCGCGTAGTTTGCGGGCACCGGTGTGCCGACTGCGGCGCGCGCGCTCATTCGCGCCGCGCGCGATGACGGTGACGACGCGCGGTGTGCGGGCGCGCGAAACACACGAGGGGTGTTGTGTGCGCGCGTGGCGAATGGAAGCGACATCGATACACTCGGCGACGACGCGCGTGGAGGAATAACGCAAGGTGCACTGCCAGCGTGGGTTTGTGATTTTTGAATTTGACGTTACAATTTGGGCATTTATGCGACGCTGCGCGTCGATGTGGTGCTTCTGCGCGCGGAAAGCGAGCGATGGTTTTATTTAAAAGCGTAAGGCGCGCGCTGATGCGGATTAGAAATCGGCGAAGCGGCCGATGGAGGTGTACGGTCCCCACCTGCCGCCGACGCCCGGGACGGCGTCGCCAGTGTCGACAAAGTGTCGTAAATCATACTCATTCGTGACTCGCGGTACGTATGGAGCTTTTACTCGCGTTTGCGCGAGAGCGTTCCAGCTCAAATCGGCGAACCAGTCATGGGACTTGATTTCGCGAGTGCCTGCTTTGCCCATGCCGAGACGAGACGCCGGGCTGCGGCGGAGAAAGCCGAGGACGACGGCGCGAAATGCGGCGTCGTTTCTCGGTGAAAAGTGAAATTTCACGTCATTTATGGCTTTGTACATCTGGTAATCGTCGTCCTGGTTGAATGGTGGTATGCCATTGACGAGTTCATAGATGAGTACGCCGAGTGCCCACCAATCGACGGCACGGTTGTGACCTTGTTGTTGAACTTGTTCGGGCGCCAAATACTGCGGCGTGCCGCAAAGCGTAAACGTCTTCAATCCCTTGTTGAGCTTTTTGGCGAAAGAAAAGTCTGTAACTTTTAAATAACCATTTGAAGCAATAAGTAAGTTTTCGGGCTTTAAGTCGCGATAGACAATGCGACGGTCGTGAAGATACTCGAATGCCATGACCACGCACGCGGCGTAGAATTTGGCGTGAGATTCAGGGAGCGGCGCGTTGCGCATTTGGAGATACGTGAAAAGCTCCCCGCCTAGCACTTTATCCATGAGCATGAAAATAGACGACTCACTGACGTATGTTCGTCGAAGGTTGACCAAGAATGGCGAATCACATTGCGACATGGTTTGCTTTTCGCGCCACACGTGGTCGACCAATCCTCGCGATACAATTTGTGCTTTGCCAATCTCCTTTAACGCGAACGTTTCGCCGCCGAACTCCACGAGTGATACTTTACCAAACGATCCGACGCCCAGGAAGCCAATCGTGTTAAGTTCTTCGAGCTTGGCGGTGATAACTTTCTTTCTTGCGCCGCCGTCGACAGCGTACATGTCATCGGCGTTGCGTTTCAAGATGTCCTTCAATTGTCCAAGATGTTGCTCAAACGCGCGTCTGGTGATGATTAACACCGTCGCACGATTTGGCACTCGAACAGTTGCAGCTCGAACATCCGAACTCAGCAAACCGAGCTCACCAAAGTACGAACTTGGACCGAGCTTGCATAACAATTTCGCCGCACCGGATTCGTCGACGACTTTCTCATCCACGACTTCGACTTCTCCGGATTCCAAGATGAACATCGCATCTCCTTTGTCACCCTGGCGAATGATCGTTTCACCCGCGCGAAATGATACATCCGTGAGCTCGTCCGCCAAGGCTTTGATTTCAGACGCGGACAATTTTGAGAAAACGGGCACCTTGCTCAGCGTTTCCTGTCGCCAGGCGCGCTGCAAAACTTCCAAACTTCCAATCTTCTTTTCAAACGTACTCTTCGTCATGCAGGCCACCTTTGCGCGCGTGCTTGCGCAGCAAATCGTCGCCGCGCGCTTATCGTTGCGCAAGAGCGCAAGTTCGCCAAAATATTGTCCACGAGAGAGCGTAGCAATCGGCGCGCTCAATGAGGATTTCGTAATCGTAAACTTGCCGTCGATGATGACGTAAAACGCATCACCCTTTTCATCTTCACGGAACACGACATCGCCATCCATATACGTTAGAATTTTCATCGAACTGGCGATATCGGTCAACTGCCCGTCACTCAGAGGCGCGAGAACGGGACATTCCGCCAATCCGGCGAAGCACCGCGCTTCCTCAATCGACCCGAGCATGGACACGAACGTCTTACGATTCAGAACTAAACACGATGTATCCGTCGCCGCTGCAACCGTTGCAGCACGTGGTTCATTATTCATCAACGCGCGTTCACCGAAAAAGTCACCCCGAGAGAGCTTGGCGACTTCACTGCCGTCGACGCGAACGCTGACGTCGCCGCTTTCGACAATGTAAAAACAGTCACCGACATCACCTTGTCGAAACACGACATCTCCCATTTCGTACACTTCTCGTCTCGCCGCTGTGGATATATTCAATAACTGTTGTTCTGATAACGCGTTGAATAACTCGACTTGCTCGAGTAGATCCATGCGACTCGATTCGTCCCGCGTCGCGACGGAACGCTTAATCGCCTTGAACGCGCTCGCGTGCAACGTCCATATTTTCATCGGTGTATCCGCAACCACCGTCGCTGATCGCGGGCACGCGTACAATAACGCGAGCTCGCCAAATCCACTTCCAGGACCAATCTTCGCCACGCACTTGGCCGTGCTTTCGTCATACGTCACTGAGCTCGTCCCGAACGCGGGACGCGATTCCGTCATGCGCTCATTTGCGCTGTCGTGCGTCACGCTTCGTCTCTGACCACTCACGCTCTTCATCACTCGTGCGTGCCCAACCTCAATCACATAAAACGTATCGCAATCGCAATCACCTTGCGTGATGATGACTTGACCTTCGGTGACGTATTCGGCGCGCATGGCAAGAGCGACGTGCGTCTTCGCTCGAGCGTCGAGCTCAGCAAAGAGCAAATTGTTCTCCATCGCAGACATCATTGCCTTTTCGCTCGTCGCCGTGCGCTCACCGGCCAATTCGTGGGCTGGGGCGTATAAATTTTCATTCGCCGCGACGTCGCTTTCGCTGATGGCGTCGGCGGCGCCGATGGCGAAACGTTTACGAGCTCTCGCGCGCTTGGTTCCGAGTCTTGAAGCGTTTTCTTTCGCACCATGGTGGGATTCTTCGTCGGCGTCGTCCGCGAAGGTCTCCGTGGCGAACGCGTCCCAGTTATTCGTGGATGAGAGCACGTCCTTTTGCGTGCACGCGGAGAGTACGGCACCCATCGCTCGCACGTATGGTGCGTCGCGATGTGCGGGCGCGCGCGCGCGCGGGAGACGAAGAGATGCAGTTTGGAAGACGAAGAGACACGCCATACGCGGTTGGTGAGTTTTGACCTTTATCTTCTATGTTTTGAACAATGTACAGGAGCTAAACATACCCACACGGGGTATTTGATGATCTCTACTCCGTGTTCGCGCCGAGTCGTTTAGGGCGCACGAGCACTAATCCCGCGGTGCAGAGCACCATCCAAAACGCGCCGACGAGGAGCATTTGCGTGTAACCGCTCTGTGCGGTCGCGCCGTCTGTGGTTACAGGCGCGAAATGAAGAATCAACGCAAACATTGTCGGACCAATGGACGTACCGATGAAACTGGCGATACCCCAGATGGCTAGCCAGCGCGCGGATTGCTCACGGCTCGGGAGGCAATCGATGGCGAGCGCGTAATCAACGGAGAGGAACATGCCGTTCATGGCTCCATAGTACACACCGACGTACGTAATGCTGGACATGTTGTGTACGTAAATGAATAAGAAGTAGACAGATATGATACCTGCGCACGAGATGGTAATCATCGTGCGCCTGCCGACGTAATCACTCAAAATACCCGCCGGGTACGCGCACAGCATGCCGCCAAGTTGGCCGATGACGCTAAGAAACGCAACGGCTTGCGCGGGTTCATGTGCGACTAATTTCGACCCATCTGACTTCACCGCCGTGTCACGTAACAAATACTGCAAGAATACTTGTGCGGATATGCCAGTGTAGTAGAATGTGCGGCACACAAACAACCAAAAGAAACTCTTTTGCGTTTCTTCAGTCGGACTAATGTAATACATCGATGCCAGTTCGCGCCATGAAAACTTCGAGTCGAGCGCGGATGACTCACCATCAGCGCCTTCGACATCATCATCGATGTCACCTTTGAGCGTTGAAGGCTCGTTGGCGGCGTAGCACGTAATCGGCACCGTCACGAACACCAACCCGATGTAAAACCAATACAACGACCCCAAATTCGGGTACACCATCGTGTACACAAACCCAGTACACGCACCAGCAGCGCTCATCGCCGCCAACACACCATTCGCCTCCCCTGTTTGCGATTCCGGAATCAAATCCGGCACAATCCCCGTCGCTGCGGTATACATGACATTTAACGCCAACATCGACGCCGTAAATCCGACATAGTACGCAGACGCCGCGTACGCCTTCTCATTATACGTCCTAGCAACAAACATCATCACCAATGCCGGCGTCACCACATACGCTCCTTTAATTATCATCGGTCGTCGTCGTCCGAGCTTATGCCGCGTGCGATCACTCGCGTACCCCGCCCACGGTCCGCTCAACTGCGACGCTCCGGCGATAAACAAAAACGACCCAAGCGCCACGCTTTCCGCGCCCGGAAAGAACCTCGTGCTCTCGCTCGGCAGCGTCACCATCGCGAACGAACTTATCCACGCCCCGTAGCCAAACATAAAGGCGTTGATGCCGATCAGGCGCATAGTGGAGACGCGAGAGCGCGCGGGCGCGGAGGTGCGCGTGCCCATGAGGCGCACCGTGTCGGAATCATCGCGCGCGCCGGGCTCGGTATCCATCGCCACGGCGCGTGCGGCGCTTGGGACGCGAGGAGGAACGTGCACGCGACGCGCGTGCTGCGGCGACCGGGCGATCGGACGCGCGCGCGGCGGGGAGTGACGCAGATCTTGGATCGCGAATGGGTGCTCAGCTCCACGTGGTGCGTTTTTGGTGTTCAGAATTCGATATCGGGATGTTTTGAGCTTGGGGCGCGGGGCGTGGATGTAACTATGGCTATGGCGATGGTGATTACATGCACGAGTGTGGGGTTTCATTGCTCCATGGCGGCGGCGAGGCGCGCGGGGTCTAGGATACCAATTTTAGCGGAAAATCCAGGCGGGAACTCGGCGTCGAGAATGGCGGCGATTTGCGCGTGCGCTTCGGCGACGTTTGATTTGATCGGTTTGATCAACGCCACACGCGTGCTTTGTGAGTTCAAGTAGAGGTTCATGGTGTACACAGCTTTCGGGAGGATTTCTCCGAGCGCGGTGTTGACTTGCTTGGCAATGGCGGTGAGTTTGTCCTCTGAGGCAAACGCGGCGGCTCTAATGGATTTGCCTTGCGACTTGGAGCTCACTCGGAACGCGGTCACCTTGGTGATGAAACTCAACATCGGGTCGACAATTTCTTTGGTAATTGTCATGATGTACACCTCACACGCCGCCTTGAGCTGCTTTTCGAGCTCCTTCTTGGAATCAATCGTGCTTTCCACGACGCGCGGTCGGCCATCCGACGCGAGCTGGTACAACGCGTTATCTGGCGTGAGCGAGAAAAACGACATTTCGCCGCCAAGCATGCGCCGCATGTGTCCACGCATATGTGTAAAGTCCAAGTCTTTTACGGATACCGAAAATTCGGCGTTGAACGGCGCGATTTGCTCGCGAAGAATGATCAAATGCTTGATGAGGAAGAGCTGCCCGTCGACGGCGCTGGCCTTGGTCGCCACCGTTCGCGCGGCTCCTGCGATGTTATCGGCGCACAGTGACACCGCTTCTTGAGCTAATCCAGCGAATGTTTTAATCTCGACGCAACGATAGAGCTTCGTGAGGCAAGTCAACGTGCGTTCAAGCGGCGGGTACCAGTTGGTGGCAGTATTTTCGTCATCCTCGGCGCCGTCTGCTTTTGCCTTCAACGCACGTACGAGCTTCGCTGGGAAATCCAAATCGTCAGCCGTCGCGCGGTAGTTTCCAACTTCATCTTTGATGTACGTCTGCGCCCGGAATATCAAGCGCTCTTGCACATCTGACAAGATGCGACGCATCGACGTCTCGAGCGCGGCGGCATTCTCCACCTTTGAGCTAATATCCTCCAGTAACTCACCCTTAAACGCGTCGACTAGCTCCGCCAACGACCCCAAATCTGTCATCGAAATGTACCTTGGGCGCAAAATATCACTTAAATATGTTCCGAGAGGAATCATGAGCGCCGACAGAACCCCCTTAGGATCGGTGTTTGGGAAAAAGTGTTTAAACAATCTGTATTCTGCCTGACACACTTCGGTGAGGTATGCGCTGCCAATGCGTGCGAGCGCGATGACATCCTTCTTGTTCTCTGCGCTCGCGATGGCGCGCATCTTCTTCTTTATCGAGCCCGCGAGAAGAGACGCACGCTGTTCGCAGTACAGCACGTGGCAATCTGAAAGGAGCGCGGCGTACTCTTCGTGACGTCCGCGCTTCTCAAGCTCCTCCGTTAAGTCTTTCAGCTCGGTAGCAGACGCACGGAAACGCACGTATAGCAAACTCGTTTCGTCGCCTTCATCAACGTCGATCTCATCGTATTCGCCGCTGTCGGTGGTCGCGGAGCCGGCACTCTTTTTAGTCTTGGCCGCATCTTGCACGTGCGCCACCGCCTTGCGCAGTGCCGATACGTAATACTCTCGAACCGTGCTCAACGCACGCGTTTGTAACTGGCGGAATTTTATTCCATAATTACCGCCTTGCGCGTACGTCGGATGACTTTGCACAAACTCTAAACAGTCGTCCAAACGTTTCAACATCGGCATGACTTGTTCACGCGGCGCCACGCGCTGGCCGCTCGGATCGCTCGCGCTCGAAATAATCACCCCTGCCTGGAATTCCTCTGCGACTTTTTCGAGTTGATCGAAATAATCAAGCTTACTGCGCAAAGCATCGGCGAATTCTATCAACCTATCCTTCTCGGCCAGTAAACGCTCGCTTTCTTCTTGCGTCCTTCTCGACCGCGCATTCATCTCTTGTTGCGTGCACACCAACGTCTCCAGCCCGACATCGACCGCATCAAGCTTGGCAATGATTTCATCACAAGTACGAATCTCTTCGCGTAAACTCGCAACCTCGGCGCGATGCACTGCGCGGCGTTCCTCGTCGGCGCGTTCCTCCACATCCGCAAACCACGCATAAAACGCGTGTGCGCTCGCCAACTTTACGTTCGGCGACGACGCCGCTCGACTCGACGTCGACGCAGCTTCGCCTACATCGACCTCGCCACCACCAGCATCACCGCGCGACGACGACGACAATTTCGCCTCGCGTTGAATGACAGCCTATCGCGCGCGTAATCACAATCACATCACAAACAAAACGTTAGTCCTCGCATCCGCAGGCACGTTCTGACGCGCGCGAACGCATCACTCCACGGCACGCATCGCACATCGCACGCGCGCGGGCGTCACGCGCGACACCCACCTCTGGCGCGTCTTTTTTCGCGGACAACGCGCTCGTGAGCTGCGCGATCGACGCATTCTGCTCCACGCTCAACGCCGCCGCGTGTTCCCATCCGTGCGCCACGGCGTACGCCCGACGAACCGTCGGTTGCGCGTCTCTCGCGTGCGTCGTTGACGTCATCGCGCGCGCGAGTCGCGGGGCGCAGCCGTCGCGCAATGGCGTCACCGCGCGCGCGCGTGATGATGATGATGCTCGCGCACACCTAAAAATGTGACTCTATCATATTATAAATTACAAGACCTCTATATACACACCAGTTACGACGTTCGTCAAGTTCGTTGCCCGCTCGATCGCATCGACAATCGCGCGCGTCCCTACGTCACACGCGCGCCCGCCCGCGCCTCATCCGCGACGCACGCACGCACCACCACACGATGTTTATCACCGCTCTGTCCCCGACCGCCGCGCTCGGCCGCGCGTCTGCGACGACGTTGAAGACGACGAAATCCTCGTCATCGTCGATGGCGATTCGCGGCGCACGCGTGCGCGCGCACGCGAGCAGCGACGTGAAGAAATCAGAAGCGATCGTGGAGGCGACGAGCATCTACCCCGTCGTCGCCGATGTCGACACATCGTTCGCGCGCTGTGGGTTCACGTCGGCGTGCGAGGAGGCGATGAACAGGCAGATTAATATCGAATGTGAGTGATCGATCGCGATTTGTCTTTTGTGTGTTTGCGTCGTCGTCTGTGCGCGCGCGAACGCGTGCGATCGCAAACTCGAACGATGCACGGCGTGCGGGTGTGTTTGAATCGCGCGGCGACTGACGAATGGGGGCGTTTTCGCGGCGACGCAGATAACGTGAGCTACATCTATCACTCGATGTACGCGTACTTTTCCCGGGACAACGTTGCGTTGGAAGGCTTTGCGAAGCATTTCGAAAAGGAATCGTTAGAAGAGCGCGCGCACGCGCAGCAATTAATGGACTATCAAAATCTTCGCGGTGGCAAGGTGATTCTGCAGCAATTACTTCCGCCGCAGAGTGAGTTTGACCACCCCGAAAAGGGGTGCGCGTTGTACGCGTTGGAGCTCGCGTTGAGCTTGGAAAAGTTAAACTTGGACAAGTTGCGCGAATTATACGTCGTCGCCGACGATGCTAACGACGCGGCGTTGTGTGATTTCTTAGAGGGCGACATGCTCGCCCCGCAAATCGCCTCTATTCGTGAAGTCGCGGAAATGGTGGCGACGCTCAAGCGCATGGGTCCGCCGGGCGACGGCATGGCCGCGTGGCACTTTGATCAAACCCTTCGCGCGTAAATCGCGCGATGTTCTCTCCACACTGCGTGCGATCGCAATTCATGGATCCATTCGCGACTAGGTGGCCGTTCGAGTCCGCGTGCTGTTGTGATTTCGTACTCGATAGTGTAAAAAGTTTTGTTTGTAACCGACGTGTCCTTTTATGTTTTGCCTTCACACCTCGAAGCACGCATGTCGCGTCGAGCGCGGTCGCCCACGCGCGCGCGGTCGAGTCGACACCGTGGTGGCGACAATGCCACCGAGCTCGCGCCGCGCCCGAGTCGCCGCGCGGAATCGCCGCAAACGCCGACGCGAACGCCGACGCGAACGCCGACGCCTCAGCCTCCGCGCGCCTCGCGAGAGCTCCCACCCGCGTTCGTGCCGTGCGTGCTCGACGTCAAAGCGCCAGTCGCGGCTGGAATTGGCGCCAACACGCACGTGTTGCTCGCGCCGAAGGTCATGCGCGCCATCGGGTGCGGCACAGGGGACTGGGTTCGCGTGCGCGCTGCGAGCGCCGCGACGGCTGGCGCTGCGACGTTGGACACGCCAGCCGCGAGTGCGCCTCGACGTTCAGGACGTCTGAAAGATAAAGCGGCAGCAAATAGCGCGTCGTCATCTGTTCGTGGTGACGACGACGACGGCGGCGATGATGGTGCGAGAAGGACGTGGAAGAGCCGAGCGGCGTCAGCGTTGACGCTGGACGTCTCGCGGGACGACGCCTCCATCGATGACTATGACGACGACGACAGTCTTCCGATCGGTGCGATAGAAGTTTTAGCTCGCGCATGGCCTTCGCCAAGTTTAGCAGAGGATGGAGCGTCGCTCGCGCGCAAGGTGTGGCTTTCCATGGGATGTCCCGCCGGCGGCGCGTCGCTCGGCGTCGCTCGCTACGTCCCGAGCGACGATGGAGAGCTCGATACTGATGCGCGCGACGTGCATCTAAAGCTCTGGGCTATGGAGACATCAGTCGGAGGTGAAGCCACGGTGTGGCTTGAGCGCGGGTTACGCGCGGATGGTGCGAGAGGACCGTCGAGGCAGCGCGGAATGTTGGAGGCCTTGGCGAGACGAGCGCTCGACGGTCGCGGATTGCTCGTCGGGAACATCGTCCGCTTACCTTTGCTCGGCACGAGCGCATTGTTTGAAGTATGCTCAGTGGAACCTGGTATACCGAGTGACCGCATCACGGAGGTTTCGGCGCGAACGAAGATTTCATTACATGCAAGAGACGGCGCGGATGCGAGCGGAGCCGAGACGAGGGGCGGCGCCGCCGACGATTCAAATGATGACGATGACGATAAAGATGTCGGTGCCGCCGCCGCCAAGCGCGCGTCTCGCGCGGCTATGGCGCAGAATGTCTCATTTGACACCCTCGGAGGGGTTAGTGCACATGAAGCCGCACTTCGTGAGCTCGTCACGCTTCCGCTTCGCTCGCCCGAAGTCTTTACTCGATGTGGCGTCAAACCGCCACGCGGCGTCTTGCTCCACGGCCCACCCGGTTCAGGAAAAACTCGCCTCGCGCGCGCCGCCGCACACGCATCGAACGCAAGTTTATTCGTCGTCAACGGTCCAGAACTCGTCAGCGCGCACTTGGGCGAGAGCGAAGAAGCATTACGAGGCGTCTTTCTCGCCGCCGTAAAATCCGCTCCGAGCGTCGTGCTCCTTGACGAGCTCGACGCCATTGCCCCCGCGCGGAATCAAGCTTCGGGCGATGATATGATGTCCAGCCGCATCGTTGCCACCATGCTTGCGATATTCGACGGCGGAACGGCGAGCATGCCGGAACTCGACCGCGTCGTGGTCATCGCGACGACAAATAGACCAGACGCCATTGAACGCGCGCTTCGTCGACCTGGCCGGTTCGACCGCGAGCTCGAAGTCGGCGTGCCCACACCGAGTGATCGATTGGAGATTTTACGCGCGCATTTGCGAGGTATAAATCACTCGCTCTCGGAGAATTACATTGAGGCGTTGGCAAAGAGCACGCACGGATTTGTCGGCGCGGATGTCGCGGCGTTGTGTCAACACGCGGCGATGCGGGCGTTGACGCGGGTCATCGAATCAACGGATGCTATTGACAACGACGATGCCGCTGACGAGGACGTCAACGCGCTCACGCGTGCGATGCAAACCGTCGTGATTGGCGCCGGCGAAGGTGATGATGCGGTGATGAAAGTAACGATGGATGATTTCGAAGCGGCGCGCGTCGCCGTGCGGCCGAGCGCGCTCCGCGAAGTCGCCATTGAAATCCCAAATGTACACTGGGACGACGTCGGCGGCCTCGACGACGTCAAAGATCGTCTCAAAGAAGCCGTCGAGTGGGCAGAAAAGCACCCAGATGCGATGAAACGCGTGGGCGCGGCGGCACCGAAAGGCATTTTGCTCTACGGACCGCCCGGATGCAGCAAAACCATGCTCGCCCGCGCCGTGGCGAGCGCGTCCGGACGCAACTTTATTTCAATCAAAGGCTCAGAGTTGTTCTCCAAGTACGTTGGGGACTCGGAAAAGGCGGTGCGTTCGGTATTTTCACGCGCGCGAGCGTCGTCACCGGCGGTTATATTCATAGATGAAGTTGACGGTTTAGCCGGGACGCGAGGCGGAGGCGGCGAAGGAGGCGCGCCTTCGGTGCAAGACCGCGTCATTACGCAACTTTTAGGCGAAATGGATGGACTCTTACCATCCGCCGCCGTTACTGTCGTCGCAGCGACGAACCGTCCGGATTTAGTTGACGCCGCGCTCCTTCGTCCGGGTCGTTTCGATCGGTTGTTGTACGTCCCGCCGCCAACGGCAGCGGAGGACCGCGAAGCGATTTTACGCGTGCAATTGAAAAGCACGCCACTCGCAGACGACGTCGATCTCACCATGACGGCGCTCGCGACGAAAGGATACACTGGCGCCGATTTGTCCGCCATCTGTCGCGAAGCCGCGCTGGCGGCGTTGGAAGAGTCGCTGGATGCGACGGAAGTGTGCGCGAGACATTTCGCGACGGCGATGTCTCGAAGCCGCCCGAGTCCAGCGCCTCGACCGGAACTCCTCGACATGTACGAGAAGTTCAGACGCCAATAGTTCATTAGTAATAGCTTTGTGATGTACAACAAATCTAGATTTCGTTTGTCTATCTATTCGCGTTGCGTTTGTCGACATCCGCACGCCAGCGATGGAGCAGATAATTAGCGAGCACCGAACGACCGCCGTCAACCGTTGCGCGCTCTTCACCCGCACCGCCGAAGTATTTTTGCGCGCGTGACCGTAACGCGCGAAGCGACTCATCTCTCGTGCCCGCGAGTTCACGCATGATGGATTGCACAAACGCGGCGAGGGATCCCGGGGAGACGAGCTCGAGGGCATCTAACGCCTCCGTCGCTCGGTCCACGGCCGCCGTGACGGCTTCGTCGGCTTCGTCGTTCGTGAAAATGGACTCCATCGCTGGTGCAATCAAGCTACGCATAAGTGGCGCGGATATGACTGTTTGTTCGAGTATCTCGTCGAGTTTGTACTTGTCGTGCGCACCGCCACGCGAGCTCGTCGTGCCTATGGTGGCGTCGCCCATCGAGCCGAAATCGTCGCTCTCTTCGTCGTTCATCTCGTCTGGTAACGTCGGTGGCTTCGTCATTCGGATCGTCCCACCCATGGACTGATAGATGCTACTCCCGCCGTATTCCGATACATCATCACCCGCGAGTGGGGGCGCGTTAAACGATGTTTCGGGCGCGACGGGTGTCGGATTCTCCTTTGACGCAAACTTTCGTCCAAGCGTGTCGTCGCCAAAATCCCAAGCTGGCGCCGCTTTCGCCGGAGAAATCTTCGACGGCGTAGTCGTGGTCGGCGCATCGGTATCGCTGCCACCAACGTCACCGTCTAATGTACTATCCGTCAACGCGATGTGCTTTGCGACTCTCGCGCGCAGAGACGTCTCCGCCGACGCGTCTCTCGCGCGCTTTGCAAACGGATGCTCGCTCAACTCTCTCGCGCTCGGCCTGGCGTCTGGATCTTTTTGCAAGCACTGCGCCACGAAATCTCGGAATTCGTCGCTAAATCGTCCACTTTCAGGTAATCTGGGGGGATCTTGCTTTGGAATGACGAATAAAACGCGCATCGGGTGCAACTCGGCGTGCGGCGCCGCCCCCATGGCGAGCTCGTAGCACGTAATCCCCAAACTCCAAATATCCGCCTTTTCATCGTACCCTTCCCCGCCTTGAATAACCTCGGGCGCCATCCAGAACGGTGTCCCGGTAAATGTCTTCCTCCGCGCGCCGAGAGTGTGCGTCATTTGCCCACTGACGCCGAAATCCGCCAAACGCGCCTCGCCTCGCTCTGTCAGCAACACGTTCGCCGCCTTTATATCGCGATGAATCTTCCCTTCCGCGTGCAAATACTCCAGCGCATGCAAAACATCACATATTATATAACGAATCTCGCCTTCATCGAGTCCACTCACGCCATCGTGCGCTTTCCGCTCATCCGCGACGTGCCGCGCGCTTCCGCCCGCCATGTACTCCATCACAATCGCCAGCTTGCTCGTGCCCTCCACGAGCGCTGAGCTTAAATACTTGGTGACGTAGGGCGACGAACATTGCGCGAGCGTGGTAATTTCGCGCTGGAGGTCGGCGACGTCGTCTTCGCAGTCTTCGAGGTCGACGAGCTTGACGGCGACGGGTGGCGCGCTCGCGTCGGAGAGGTCCTCGGCTTTAAACACCTCCCCGGTCGCGCCTCGACCGACGCGAGCGATGAGTCGGTATCGATCCGCGATGACGGCATCTGCGGTGGCCATGCCGCGATGGGTGCGCGCGCGGCGATGGGTGCGCGCGTCAACGTGTGGGGGTGCGCGCGAGAATCTTGAGGAACGAATTGAGTCACACAAGTTTTAAAGATTGCAACGACAACGCTAATACCATCACCAATCGAAGCGCTTGAGCTGCGCCTCGGCTTCGAACAAATCCTTTTGAACCTTTTTACGCCGGTAGAAAATTGGACAATCGCGAGACGTGCACAGGACGTCTTGATGTAACGAGCCTTGGCACCGTTGACACTGCGTCCAGAGACGGTTGAAATCCTCCTCGAGCTTGTTGACGGAGGATAACGCCTTTTGTAAGTGCTGCGACTCGTTCGCCAAGCAATGCTGGCACAGAGATTTGGAGAGCTTTTCGTTGGTGATCGGGGCTCGGCATCCGACGCAGCTCGGGCGAATCTTGGCAAAGGCCATGATGCCTCCGGCTTTGGTCGACGGCGTCGGTTGGGCGATGCATCGCGTGTGCTCGCCGGTGAGCAACACGGATTTGGCGTTGTGAAGTATGGGATCGAAGATGCGCAACAACGGCTTGGCCAAATAGTGTTCCAAATAGTGTTGGGAATCGATTGGAAGGTTGTTGTCCAAGGCGTAGATTGGGTCTTCAGATTTTTCGTACGCCTTGGCGTTCTTCGCCGCCTTGATGATGACGTACGCGATGCGGTCGCCGACGACTGGCGCCGTGGCTGGATCACGCAAACGCATGCGCATCGCGAGTTCAATATGTGCCATTTTTACCCCGTACGATTCAGCCTCCTTGGTGAATCCTTTCGTGATCACGAGCTGAGAGAAATCGAGCTTGTTCATCAACAAGTCGGAAATCATGCCTTGCACGTACTTGACGGCGCCTTGCACGTCGCGCTGCATCAAAATTTTCTCGAGCACAGTTTCAATGACTTGACGCACGAGCAAGCAGTTATCACGACGCACAGTTTCAATCCCTTTCGTGTCCATTTTATCATATTTCTCAGTGTTTGTCCACAGCAAACCAGCGTAACGCTTCTTGCTAATCAAGAGGTACGGCCAGTAGACTTTTTCAAACTCGAGCTTGATGGGCTTGAGAAACGTTTCAGACACAAATCCCGCGGCTTCTTCGCCGAGTTTCATGGATTCGGCCAAGTCTGGGGTGTTGAATTTAATCATCACAGAATCAGTGTCACCGTAGATGACTTCAGCGTCTCCAGGGTATCCATTGACGGTTCGATACTTGTCTTCGACGAGGTTCTTCGTGTGATCAATCATCGTACGCCCGTACGCCGTCGTGGAGGATGAAATTTCAAGACACGGCAACTGCCCGACAGTGGCACCGGTGAAACCGTAGACAGAGTTTGCGGACACTTTCAGTGCGAGCTGACGACCGTCCAAGACCGCCTTTTGGAGGGGATCTGTAGCCTTTTTCAAATCAGCCTTGGCTCGTTTCCGCGCGCTGAGTAATTCCTCTAAAATTTCAGGCAAAATGCCCTTGATCTTTGACGCCTTGACGAACGTATCCCCCGCAGGCGAGGTGCCGATATCTTCGGGATTCATACTCGACACCTGATGTTTTGGCACAAGTGTGCAGTAGCACAAGTTGTGCGCCATCATAATCGACGGATACAGAGACGCGAAATCGAGCGTCGCGATGGGCATGTCGTAATACCCCGCCTTGGCGTCCAAAACAGTCGCCCCTTCATACGCGACACCGCCTTCAGCTTGCACGTTACCTCCGCCTTGCTTAGCCATATGTGGAATGAGCATACCGCGCTGACGCGCCTTGCGCAGAAGCTGTGACATAACCTTGATTGACTGACCACGAGAGAGCAAGTAATTCAACGGCACGCCGGTGACGCGCGCCATTTCGATGTAGTTGTACATGTACATCAGTTTGTCGAGCAATCGTTGCGGCAAATACGCATCCTTCAAACAGTACACCGCCAAACGCCGTCGCGTTTCAGGTGTGCCGTTTTGAAGTTCTGAAATGGCAGAATAGTGCACATCCTCTTTCTGCTCGCCTAAAAAGTGCGCCGACACAGAGTTGAGTGAATACGAACTCAACTTGTGATCGCGTTGTATAGCACGCAACATATCAAACTGCACGCGGCCTTCGCACGAAATTTCTTTGCTTTCGTGGGTACCGTACGCTTTCGATGAGAAAACCGTGTCGCGCATGCGAACCTTGGTGCCAATGATGCGCCCCCAGTACGGGAAATCAGCCACGCCGAGCGTTTCAGCTCTATCCAACAAGTACGGAAAATCAAAGTTCACAATGTTATAGCCAATCAACAAGTCAGGATCGCACCCGCGTAAGAAATTACCCCAGCTGCGAAGGAGTTCTTTCTCATCTTTAAAGCTTAAAACATCAGCACCGACGATTGGGGCGCACGTATCGAGCGTCCATACGGCTCGAATAATCGGTTTATCGCTCCCTTGCTCAGTGACGAGCGTGGCAATCTGAATCACGGGATCTAACTTTGCGTCGGGGAAATGCCCTTTGCGCCCAGCGCATTCGATATCAACAGATAAGATGCGGAATGGTGCGAGCTTGGAGTACTCACCCTCGGCGGCGTGCGAGACAATTTTGTCGTACATGATGTCCACTTCGATTTGACACATCGATTGCTTCTTTTCGCGCACCTTGTACGAACCCTTTGGAAACTCAATCCAGTTCCCACCAACCACGGCGCAGTCAACCATAAAGCGCAAAGGAAAGACGACGTTGGATTCAAACGTCGGGTACGTCGTAAACGCGCCGTCGCGAATGCCTTGCACGCTGAATCCCTTCTCCAACACGCCGCGCGCCGCGCTCACCAAATTCGGCAGGCCCATGGTAATCTTTGCAAATAATCGTTCCTTAGCGTCGCTGTAGTGCATCAAAGATTGCTTGCGATCGAGCGTCACATCAATCACGTGTACTCCTTGCGCACCCTTTCTCGCCATGCTCACTTCCTCGTTCAATCGTCGTCTAAATTTCTCGCACTCCACCTCGGTGAACGACTCTGGCACGCTCGCGTAAAAGTACGGCGCGAACCCATGCACGTGCGCACACACCGAATGTCCATCACCCGTGACCCCAAACATTCTCAACACCGCAGCGTCACCCTTCGATCGCCGTTCTCGCAACCACTCGTGCGGAGTATCGATATACGAATCAATGTCCATCTGTTGAAACAACACCGCGTCCCGTTCACTATCCAACGGTGCCTTCAACGGCGCGCGAGCCCATGACGCGCGATCAGACGTCGTCACCACAACATCAGGCACGTTCCCCGTGCGCGCATACATCTCCTCCTCGTCGAAATCGGCGTCGAAATCGTATTCTTCCCCGCCGAACGCCGCGCCCATGTCATCGTGCTCCACCGCATCAATCGCATCCATCGGTGCGCCCGCGGGCGCGGTATCGTCGCCGCCGCGCGCGGGCTTCTTGCCGTCCGAGGCGACGTCCACGTCATCGTGCGTACCCGCGCGTTTCATGTCGAGCGGCGACGGGTGACGCGTCGAGGACTGTCGACGGTTTTGTTTCAAAATTTCAAAACGACGCAGCGACAGCCACGAGGCGTTCGCGTCGTTTTGAAAGCCGCGGGGCGTGTGCGTCGTCCGAGCGCGCGCGAGACGCGGCGAAAACATGATGCGTCGCATCGCGCGCGACGGCGTGACGGCGCGACGGCGCGCGTGACGGCGCGACGGCGCGACGGCGCGCGTACAATGTGCTCGGTGGTCGTACGAAAACGACTACAACGTGAGTAAAAGTATGCCAACACGCCTCATTCGTGCACTCATGTCCACACCAGTCGATCGCGACATACGGCGGTATCGGGGTGTGGGTCCTATAATATCGCGCTCTCGCGCGTTTAGCGTGTCCGATGGACCGTACGATTCCATGCGAGCTGCTGTCGACGCACTGCGGGCGATCGCTTTGCGCGATGGGCGTCGGTTTCAACATCGCCGTTTGAGTGGGAAGAAGAATTTGAGTGGGAGGAACCTCGCTTCGCTCGTTTGTCAGAGTATCGATGAC
>Ga0181599_1000244_pt1 | contig 56237 bp, 46 predicted proteins | sample 041ome_3_FD_148658 | JGI IMG/M metagenome (GOLD analysis project Ga0181599, IMG submission 148658) | Coastal salt marsh microbial communities from the Groves Creek Marsh, Skidaway Island, Georgia - 041405US metaG (spades assembly) | ecosystem: Environmental > Aquatic > Marine > Intertidal zone >...
TCAAAATCGATAAAACGGGATAATTGTGCCCGAATCTTCTCAGTCCATTCAGCAGTAACCTCAAGAGAGTTCAGCTTTCTCTCCTTGGCTTTGAAGCTGGGATCGCCAATCATCCCGGTTGCGCCACCCGCCAGAGCTATTGGCCTATGGCCGGCAAGCTGAAATCGCTTCAGGGCAAGCAGGGGCACAAGAGAGCCAATATGCAGACTGTCAGCAGTTGGATCAAAGCCGCAATAAACGGTACGACATTGCCCTGCCAGATGCTCCTGCAGCTCATCTAGCGCTGATGCCTGCATCAGCAGGCCACGTTGGTCCAAGTTTTCAATTAACTGCTTATCTGTCACGGTAATGGTCTACAGTTTATCGGGTAAATAAAGAGGCGCAACTTTACTAAATAGGAAGACAATTACAAGGGAAAATTACCCTTCAGACCACTCCAGATAAAAACGCTGGTAATCCAGCCTATCAAGCCACTAAAATAGGCGCTGCCAAGGGGTATACGATTCCATTTTTTTTGTTATAATCCAGCCAATTACGGCCACTACTGTATAAGATACTATAAGAATCTTATGGATCCTATTGATTCTATTAAACGCCGTTTAGACAGTCTTTTGCCCGGTAATCATCGATTACTGCTGCTTGGGCTTCTTGGCTTCCTGATCATTATTACCCATGATAATGACTATGCAGGCTATTCCCTGGAGCCAAGACAAGCTTTTTCTTCTACTGCAACAGTTACTGAACCCCCTGAGACCTCGGTGAGTGCGATAGCAGTTACAGAATCTGCCAAAACAGAAATCCAGGCTATTCAAAGAACCCCACAAATTACTGCATTACAGGCTGCCAGCTCTGAGCCGATACAAGTTGCAAGAAACCTTATTGAGACACAGCCCGAGTCCGAGCCCCTCCCCGCACAGGATCCAACAGCTCAGGCTGCTCCGGACTTCATTACCCAGGTTAAAGCAGGCGACAATCTTAGCCTGATCTTCAAACGCGCCGGGCTTAATGCAAGAGATGTATACGAGGTCAGCAATAGTCAGCCAAAATCTACCATTCTCAACAACCTCTATCCCGGCTATCAACTGGAGTTTACCTTTCAGCAAAATCCCGAATCACGCAAAAAGCTCGACACCCTTACGATTATCAAAAACAAGCTCGAAAGTGTTGAATTCAGCAAAATTGAAGAAGGTTATTATGTCGCTACTGAACATACCCGAGAGCCGGATATAAGGCAGGTATTCCGTGAAGCTACTATTGATGACTCTTTATTTTTAGCTGCACAGCGAGGGGGGATGTCAGCGGGCGTTACTATGGAGCTGGCGGGGATTTTTGGCGGGGTAATTGATTTTCTTCTGGATACCCGCAAGGGAGATACTTTTAATCTGCTATATGAAGAGAAGTTTGTCGATGACGAATACATTGGCTACGGCAGAATTCTCGCAGCACAATTTACCAATCAGGGTGATACCTATACCGCGGTCCGTTATGTCAACCAGTCAGGCGACTCTAATTTCTACAACCCCGATGGTGAAAGCATGCGTAAGGCCTTTCTGCGGAATCCGGTAGACTTCACACGCATCAGTTCTGGTTTCAGCCTGAGTCGCAAGCATCCGATTCTAAGCACTATCCGCGCTCATAAGGGTACCGATTACGCCGCCCCTCGCGGCACCCCGGTAGTTGCAGCTGGCGATGGCAGGGTGACCTGGGCTTCTCGCAATGGCTCTTTTGGTAAACTGGTGGTTGTTCAGCATGGTGAAAAATTCCAGACCAAATATGCTCACCTTAATGCCTATGCCAAAGGCATTAAAAATGGTGCCCGGGTAAAACAGGGCCAGGTAATTGGCTATGTTGGTTCAACAGGTGGCGCTACCGGTCCTCATCTGCATTATGAGTTTTTGATGGATGGAGTCCATCGCAATTCAAGAACCATCCATGACAAGCTTCCAAAAGCGGAATCTGTGCCCAACTCCGAAATGCAGCGCTTCAAGGAGCAAACACAGATAATCCTTGCCCAACTGGAAACTTACGTAAGTAGTACAAAAAATATTGCTCAGAATTCAGTTTTCTCTGACCAGTAATGACCTCCTCCATTTACATTGGCTTGATTTCTGGCACCAGCATGGATGCTGTTGACTGCGCCCTTGTTGACTTCAATGGAGGCAAACCGACCCAACTGGATTTTATAAACACTGAAATTCCAGATGACCTTCGGCAAAAACTCTTATACCTGTGCGAAGATCACCACGGACAAATTCCACTGCTTGGAGAAACAGACGTTGAATTTGCCCGACTACTTGCACTTTCTGTAAATCAGATACTGGAGATTAATGGGCTAAAGCCTTCGCAAATTGCCGCCATTGGCAGTCACGGTCAGACCATACGTCATCTGCCCCATCAGAATGTTTCAAATTATCCATTCACAATACAGATTGGCGATCCAAATACTATTGCCGAGCTCACTAAAATAACTACTGTGGCCGATTTCAGACGTCGGGATCTGGCCGCTGGAGGCCAGGGCGCCCCCATAGTCCCGGCATTCCACAGAAAAATTTTCTTCAGCGCCGAAAATGACCGGGTAATCATCAATATTGGTGGCATGTCGAATATAACCGTGCTGAAAAAAAACGGCGATATCTCCGGACACGATACCGGCCCCGGAAATGTACTTATGGATTTATGGATTCAACAAAACCTGGGACACCCCTATGACAAGGATGGTGCCTGGGCGAACTCCGGGGACGTGGCTGAGGATTTGATGACAATCTTGCTGGATGAGCCCTATTTCCAATTACGACCACCCAAAAGCACCGGCCGGGAATTATTTAATCAGCACTGGCTCAACCGCAAGCTGACTGAATTAGGTAAGGTTATCGCCCCGGAGCATGTCCAGGCAGCATTATTGGCATTAACTGTAGAAACGATCAAAAACGCTGTGAATAAAGAGCTTGGTAAAGGACAAATCATTATTTGTGGCGGAGGCGCCTACAACAGCGCATTGATGGAGGGGCTTGCAGAAGCTCTCCCCGCCTTTCAGGTGATGCCAAGCTCCAGACTGGGAGTCATGGAGGACAGTATGGAGGCCGTCGCCTTTGCCTGGCTGGCCAAACAAACCCTGTCCGAACAGCCCGTGGATTTCACGGACATTACAGGTTCATCACATCCGGTAATTGTTGGAGGAGTTTATTTTTCCGGTAACAGGGTTATGAAAAATACTAATTGAGTAGCAAGATTGATTAAAGCCAAAAGGTGGCTAACCATTTACCATTTTTGATAAATTGCTACATTGAAAAGGACATACCACAACCGCAGGTTGTTGTTGCAAGCGGGTTTTCCACGACAAACCGGGAACCTTCCAGGCCTTCCGTATAGTCTACCCTGGAACCTACCAGGTACTGAAAACTAAGCAGATCTACCAGCAACTGAGCGCCATTGTTGCTAACAACCGTATCATCCTCATTTGCGTTTTCATCAAATGAAAATCCATACTGAAAACCAGAACATCCACCACCAGTCACAAAAACACGCAATTTGAGCTCGGGATTACCCTCCTCATTAATCAGTGTGCATACCTTTTTCGCCGCATTGTCGGTAAGCGTTATAGCTACCGCTTCCTGCATACCAACGACCGGGTTATTTACATTTTCTGCAGCCGTCATGGGTTAATTCCGTACTTGGTAAAGGAGTCGCATTATCCAAAAACCAAGCAAATTAGTCAAGTATTTAGAGGAAGGAGACTAGCTGTTTTTTACAAATACAGGTACTTCATCTTTACCCATCACATCAGACTTCTCTACACCGAGCTGCCTGGGTTTAAGGTCGGCAGAGGCGCGGTGGCACAAGCTGCCATTTACTTCTGAACCCATTACCATTTCGATTAAATGGTAGTAAACATTTCCCACAACGCGGGCTTTTGCAGCCAATTCAAGATGCTGGGTTGAATGCACATCACCCTCAACAAGACCATTAATGATGACTGAGGGTACCTTGATTTCACCCTGAACCAGACCACTCTCCCTCACCCGCACTTCAGCAGAGGAATCATCGTCAGCATAGATATTGCCACGGACTTTTCCTTCAACCTCCAGCACCCCACTGAAGTGAACATCGCCGGTAATCTCCGTTGCCTTTGAAATCAGGGTAGTGATATTTTCTGTACTGAATGGTTTCTTCACCTTATCTCCATAACTCTGTAAATCCTTACTTTGCTTGCTGATTGTATCTTCATAAATCAGCTCGAATTAAAGCTCAGTTTGCTTTTTAGACATTTTTTATATTGTATTGATCGACAAATTTGCAAAGCCTCTTCCAGAATCCGCCTTGTAATAAGCTACTCTGAATAAAATTATTCTACGAGCCAGGCAAAACTTTTCTGGATGGTCTTCCCATTATTGCCCTCATCCACCGCAAGAATCTGAACACCCAAAGGAAGAAAACCATCTGGCAATATCAGCTCACCCTGAATATTCTGGAAATAACGAAATTGTAGTTTGATATCCAGCTGATCTTCTTCCACGGCAAGACTTCTCAACGGCATGGAAATTTCCTGACGATCCCTGGTTCCCAGAATATTAACATTTACATATCCACTCACGAGGTTATCGTTATTTCCTGCCTGCCTTAATTCCAGCCGATAGCGAATACGATTCTGCAAATCAGTTTGCAGCAGATCTAACTGACTTATCATCAAGCCCGTTTCGGTATTTTCCGGAGACATAATCTGTTTGTAATACAGTACGTCTTCTTCCAGCTGGGCTATGGTTTCACGCAGATTAATAATAGTGCCCTGTACTTCCTCCAATGCCTGGCGGTCGACAGCATTGGCCTGCTCACTATTGGTTAATTCCTGCTGCAAAATATTGAGCTGCGAACTCATAACGTCCACCTGTACTATCAGTTCATCACGCTCCTGTCTCGCATCGCCGTTTATAAAAACTCCCTCACTATAGCCGTAAAAATAAAAACCGCCCCCGGTTGCGGCAACAAGAAGCAATATTCCCAGACATGCCAAAGTCTTGCGCCATGGACGATATGGCACAACAATCATTTTGAGTTGTTTACTGCCTTTTACTATAGGCGCTTTACTCAATGTTTTAGTCCTGATGTTTTATTTCAGTTTGAATCAGGGCAATGCTGCTATCAGCTCCAGCCCCATGATTTCTGTCAACCCGAACATTATATTCATGTTTTGTACTGCCTGTCCTGCAGCGCCTTTTACCAGGTTATCTTCTGCGGCAAGTACCACGACAGTATCCCCGCCTTGCGGCCGGCAAACTGCCAGTTGCAACTTGTTGGTCCCTCTCACGCTACGGGTATCAGGACTCAAACCCTGTTCAAGCACATCAACAAACGGTTCATCTTTGTAAAAGTCCTCAAACAAACTCTGCAGATCTGTATTCTGATTGATCAGAGTGGCATAAAGACTGGCCTGTATTCCCCTGATCATAGGCGTCAGGTGAGGCATAAATGTCAGTCCTACTTTTTTAGCGCTTACACTATTCAAGCCTTGGGAAATTTCAGGCAAATGCCTGTGACCATTAATACTATAAGCTTTCATGCTTTCACTGGTTTCACATAACAAAATACCAATATCTGCTTTGCGCCCAGCTCCGCTCACGCCAGATTTACAGTCCGCGATCAATCTGTCGGTATCCACCAGGTTGTTTTTAACCAGAGGTAGAAACCCTAACTGAACCGCCGTTGGATAGCACCCAGGATTAGCAAGAATCCTTGCCTTTCTGGTGGCCTCCCGATTCAATTCAGGCAGGCCATAGACGGCTTCATCCAGCAGTTCAGGACAGGCATGCTCCATACCGTACCATTGTGACCAGAGGGCCGCATCCTTAATCCTGAAGTCTGCTGAAAGGTCTACCACTTTTACTCCGGACTCCAATAGCTCCGGAACCATGGTCATGGCAGTACCATTAGGCGTGGCAAAGAAAACAACATCACAGCTTTTAAGCAATGCCGGCTCTGGTACCACAAAATTCAGTTCCAGGTGCCCGCGCAGATTGGGAAACAGGGAAGCAACGGGCTTGCCTGCCTCCCCTCTGGAAGTGATAGCCTGTAATGAGACTTGCGGATGTTTTATCAGCAAACGCAATAATTCCTGTCCGGTATAGCCTGTTGCGCCTACTATTCCTGCCTTGATCAAGTGAATACCTCTTTATTTCAGCTCTGATAAATATCTACCAATTGTTTCAGGGTTATAAACGGGGGCGCGTATAATAAGAGCCCGCCAGCAAAAGATAAAGCCTAATCCGTTTTAGACTCTCTCCCGGTGATGTTATCATTCGCCTCTTTGTTTGAAACCATCACCACAACTATTAATTATTTATACAAATGCTCTGGTTCAAGGCTTTTCATATTATTTCTGTCATTAGCTGGTTTGCGGCACTTTTTTACCTGCCCCGCCTCTATGTCCATCACGCCATGACTGAGGATAGTGCTACCAAAGAACGCTTTAAAATCATGGAACGCAAGCTCTATCGGGGCATCATGACACCTGCAGCTGTGCTTACCATCCTTTTTGGCGCGATTGTTTACGGATATAACCCGCAATATTACATGGCATCAGCCTGGATGCATGCCAAACTATCCTGTGTATTCCTTCTTCTTATTTATCATGGTGTGTGCTGGCATTACCTGAAGCTATTCAGGGATGATCAAAACACACGAACTCATACGTACTATAGATATTTCAACGAAATCCCAACAGTGCTTCTTATCGTTATAGTCATTCTAGTTGTCGTTAAACCTTTTTGATCAGGATCCCCATATGACCTCAGGCAACCACAGCCATTCTGAAAACCTCTTTGCCACCGCAAAACAGTTTATTCCCGGTGGCGTTAATTCCCCGGTACGCGCTTTTAAAGGTGTAGGTGGCAGCCCTGTTTTCTTCAGACAGGGGGAAGGTGCCTGGCTGATTGATGAGGATGATAACCGGTATGTCGACTATATAGGATCCTGGGGCCCTCTTATTCTGGGACACCGCCATCCCTCGGTAATCTCTGCCCTGAAAAACCAGATGGAAAAGGGGCTTACTTTTGGCGCCCCAACCGAACAGGAAGGCACTCTTGCCGAACTGATAACTCAATTGGTGCCCTCTATTGAGACCGTGCGACTGGTGAACTCAGGAACAGAAGCCACTATGAGCGCTATTCGTCTGGCTCGTGGTTTCACCGGACGGGACAAGATTTTAAAGTTCGAAGGCTGCTACCATGGCCATGTGGATTCACTGTTGGTGAAAGCAGGCTCTGGCGCATTGACACTTGGAGCTCCTGACTCACTTGGCGTGCCTGCCTCAACTTCCTCTGAAACCTACGTACTGCCATACAATGATATTGATAGCGTTAGTCAATTGTTTGAAAAGCATGGTCAGGAAATTGCCTGCATCATTATTGAGCCGGTAGCTGGCAATATGAACCTGGTGCCTCCTGTGCCAGGTTACCTGAAGGGTCTGCGTGAAATTTGCGATCAATATGGCAGTGTACTGATTTTTGACGAGGTAATGACTGGCTTCAGAACCGCGCTGGGAGGCGCGCAACAGGTCTATGGAGTTACCCCGGATCTGACAACTTTGGGCAAAGTTATTGGCGGCGGTCTGCCGGTGGGAGCATTTGGTGGTAAAAAACCTATCATGGATATGCTCGCACCCAATGGACCCGTTTATCAGGCTGGCACCCTGTCCGGTAACCCATTAGCGGTATGTGCTGGAATGGCTACACTGAAAGAACTCTGTAAACCGAACTTCTTTGCTTCATTGTCAGCTAAAGCAGAATTACTGCTCAAAGGATTGCAAGACCGTGCCAATGACGCAGGTATAGGTTTCACTACCAATCAGGTAGGCGGGATGTTTGGATGTTTTTTTAGCAACGAGGAAAAAGTGACCAGCTTTGATCAGGTAATGGCCTGCGATATGGAAAGATTCAAGAAATATTTCCACCTCATGCTGGAAAGCGGAATCTATCTGGCACCTTCCGCCTATGAAGCGGGCTTTATCTCCGCAGCCCATGGCGAGGAAGAAATACAATACACACTGGATGCAGCTGAAAAAGCATTTGCAGATTTATAACTAACAACGATTTAGAAAGGGAAAAATAATAATGAAAAAATATCATGTCTACGGCCTGGGAAATGCTCTGGTTGATAAAGAGTTCGAAGTTCAGGAAGATTTTTTTACGCATGAAAGTATTCAGAAAGGTGTTATGACTCTGGTGGATGGTGAGTCTCAGGAAACCCTGCTATCAAGACTTATGGATAAGTATGGACTTAAGAAACGTGCCGGCGGTGGTTCTGCAGCAAACACCATGTATGCCATTTCACAGTTTGGTGGCAATACCTATTATGCCTGCAAGGTTTCTAATGACGAATTCGGGGATTTTTACCTGGAAGAACTGGGCGATCTTAACATTCATACCAATCTTGATAATCACAATCGACAAGAAGGGGTAACGGGCAAGTGTCTGGTCATGGTCAGTCCTGATGCAGAACGTACCATGCTTACCTTTCTTGGAATTTCAGAAACCCTGTCAAAAGAAGATATTGATGCCGAAGCCGTGGCTGACGCCGAGTATCTCTATCTGGAAGGCTATCTGGTTTCTTCCGATAGCGGTAGACAGGCTTGCGTCTACGCGAAAAAAGTTGCCGAAGAAAATGGCGTAAAAACCTCAATCACCCTTTCTGATCCAGCCATGGTTCAGTTCTTCCGTGGCGGCCTGGAAGAGATGATCGGAGATGGTGTTGACCTTTTATTTGCCAACGATGTTGAAGCAAAAGAATGGACCGGCAAGGACAGTATCGAAGATGCCGCAGAAGCACTTAAAAGTATCGCCAAACAGTTTGTTATTACGCTGGGTTCCGAAGGAGCGCTTTTATTTGATGGCTCAAATTACATCAACATTGCCTCCCACCCTGTCAAAGCCGTAGATTCAAATGGAGCGGGCGATATGTTTGCCGGCGCATTTCTCTATGCAATTACTGCCGGCAATGATTTTGAAACTGCGGGTAAGCTTGCCAGCCTCGCCGCTGCCACCACAGTTAGTAATTTTGGCCCGAGACTACCATCAGATCAGCATCAGGCCATAAGGGATCAGATAATCAAGTAATCCTCCAATTACTTTGGCCCATTAAAAAAGCCGGTGTGCTTATGCATCACCGGCTTTTTATTTCTTACATTTTCTTCATTTTCTTTTAACACCAAGAAATCAAGATCCGGTATTAAAAGACTGGCATCATGGATGAAACCTAGCTGAAGTTGGCTTTCTCTTCTTCAGTCACATCTTTCATGCTCAGGCTTATCTTGCCGCGATCATCAATCTTAAGAACCTTCACCAGAATTTCCTGCTTTTCAGTCAGAAAGTCGGTGACGTTCTCAACACGTTCCTGGGCAATCTGGGAGATATGAACCAGCCCGTCTTTTCCCGGAAGAATAGTCACGAAGGCACCAAAATCAACAATTTTGGAAACAATACCTTTATAGATTTTGCCAATCTCTGCTTCTGCAGTAATTTCCTCAATCATGGCAATGGCAGCATCTCTGGATGTGGCATCTTCACCGTAAATGCGAATATTACCATCATCATCGATATCAACCTGGGCACCGGTCTCTTCTGTAATAGAACGAATGGTAGCCCCACCCTTACCAATAACGTCGCGAATCTTGTCAGTATGTACTTTCATCATACCCATGCTTGGCGCATTTTCAGATACTTCTGCTCGAGATTCAGAGATCACTTTATTCATCTCTCCAAGGATATGCATGCGCGCACTATGTGCCTGCTCCAATGCAGTTTCCATAATCTCTTCAGTTATGCCCTGTATCTTGATATCCATTTGCAGTGCTGTGATACCGGCAGCTGAACCAGCGACTTTAAAGTCCATATCACCCAGATGATCCTCGTCCCCAAGGATATCTGTCAGTACTGCAAAACCGTTATCTTCCTTGATAAGGCCCATAGCAATACCTGCTACCGGGGCTTTCAATGGAACACCGGCATCCATTAATGCCAGACTGGTGCCACAAACACTGGCCATGGAGCTTGAACCATTGGATTCAGTAATTTCAGATACCACACGAATGGTATAAGGGAAATCCTCTTCGCTTGGCAATACTGCAGCAACACCGCGGCGGGCAAGTCGACCATGACCAATCTCACGACGCTTGGGACCACTCATGAATCCGGTTTCACCGACACTGAATGGAGGAAAGTTGTAATGCAGCATAAAAGCATCTTTCTTGGTACCAGCCAGGCCTTCAAGCAACTGTGCGTCACGCATCGCACCGAGAGTTGCAACTACCAGAGCCTGGGTTTCACCACGGGTAAACAATGCTGAACCATGAGTTTTATTCAACACACTGGTTTCAACAGTAATAGGACGCACAGTAGATTGATCCCTGCCATCAATTCTTGGTGCTCCGTCAATAATTTTTCCGCGAACAATTTTTTTCTCAAGCTTTGCGAAAATTTCCTGAACTTCTTCAGCACTTACTGCGGGATCTGCTTCTTCATTGGCAAACTGTGCAACAGCCTGCTCCTGCAATTCGCCCAGTTTATCCTGACGCTGCATTTTGTCAGAGATTTGGTAAGCATTGCTGATACTTTCAGTAAAGCTTGCAGTGATTAAACCCGTCAATGCTTCGTTAACAGCTGGTGGCGTCCATTCCCAATCAGGTTTGCCGGCTTCGGCTTTAAGTTCTTTGACTGCATTGATAACAGCCTGCATTTCAACATGGGCAAAAAGTACAGCGCCCAGCATAAGATCTTCGCTTAATTCTTTCGCTTCAGATTCCACCATAAGCACGGCAGATTCTGTACCAGCAACAACCATATCGAGATCGGAAGTTTCAAGTTGTGTATAGCTGGGATTTAAAATATAGCCATTTTCATCGGTATACCCAACACGTGCGGCACCCAGAGGTCCGGCAAAAGGAATACCTGAAATAGCCAGAGCTGCAGATGTTCCGATCATGGCAGCAATATCTGGATCCACATCTTTGTCTGATGAAATAACTGTAGGTACTACCTGTACTTCATTCAGGAAGCCTTTTGGAAATAAGGGACGGATTGGCCTATCGATCAGGCGACAGGTTAATGTTTCCTTTTCAGTTGGGCGACCTTCACGTTTGAAAAAACCGCCTGGAATTTTACCTGCGGCGTAAGTTTTTTCCTGATAATTAACCGTTAATGGAAAAAAGCTCTGACCAGGTGTGGCGGTCTTTTTTCCTACCACTGTAGTCAGTACAGAAGTATTTCCGATGGTTACCAATACAGCTCCTGTAGCCTGACGGGCAATTTTTCCCGTTTCCATTACTACAGTTTCATTGCCGTATTTAAATTCTTTTCTTACAGTATTAAACATAAATTTTTTACTCTTTTTCTTAGGCGTACGAGCCTGGCCAACCCCATGCTGGCCAGGGGAGAAATATTATCGACGTAGTCCAAGTCTCTTAATGAGAGTGGCATAACGACTGACATCTTTTCTTTTCAGATAGTCGAGCAGCTTGCGACGGGTATTCACCATACGGATAAGACCGCGGCGTGAATGGTGATCGTGATTGTGCTCTTTGAAGTGAGACTGGAGGTGATTGATGTTGCTTGTCAGTAGGGCAACCTGTACTTCAGGAGATCCAGTATCTCCTTCGGCTAATGCGTATTCTCTGACAATTTCAGCTTTCTCAGTGGCAGTTAGGGCCATGTTATTACTCCTGTGAATATGCGTGAAAAATTATTGAAATCCTTTCAATCAGAATAACCATGCATATTTATAGTTACCTGAATATTGTCCTTGATGCTTTACTTACTACATTCTTTGCTTTTTTTCTTCCCTTTGCATGCTGAACTCACTGTTTCCGTGGGCTCTGGCTGGCAAAGGTGGCATACAATAGCACAATTGAGAGCTTTGATACAGTTTTTGGGGAGCCTTTATCTAATCTGTTTTCATCAACCTGACAGGGGTGACACGACCATCATCCAGAATTTTTCCGATACCAATAAACTGGCCACTATCATACAAGCGAACGCTACCACTGGTAGGTAAACCACGAGCTATGACCGCTTGTCCCTGACGCACAAAATCGGCAGTAACGGTGGGTAAATCAACTTTCTCCAGATGCTCTACCGCGAAATCAGCCGCCATAAGAAATTGATCCAGTATCTCAGGATCATTACCTTCGACTGTCGCTTCGAGCTGCTCCATAGTGACTGCCTGCGCCAGAGTAAAAGGTCCCGATTGCAATCGTCTTAGCGCTGTAACATGGCCACCCACCCCTAACTGATCTCCCAGATCATCAGCAATCATTCGAATATAGGTACCCTTTGAGCAATGAACTTCCAGGTCAATTTCATCATCTCTAAAGTCCAGTAGCTGCAAACTGTAAACGCTTACAACTCTTTCCTTTCTTTCTACCTCCTCTCCTTTTCTTGCCAGCTTGTAGAGAGGAACACCCTGATGCTTGAGCGCGGAATACATGGATGGAATTTGTCTTATTTCACCACGAAACAATTCCAGGCTGTCTTCAACCTGCTTTCTAACGAGATTAACTTCTCTGGTTTCCAGCACTTCTGACTGCGAATCGCCGCTGGCGGTTTTGATACCAAGCTTGATAGTTGTGCGATAACGTTTATCGGCATCAAGAAGAAATTGGGAAATTTTGGTGGCTTCGCCAAAACACAGCGGCAGAACACCAGTGGCCAGAGGGTCCAGACTGCCAGTATGGCCTGCCTTGGATGCATCGAATAAGCGCTTTACTCTTTGCAGACTTCGATTGGAAGATTCGCCTGCGGGTTTGTCCAGTACCAGGATCCCGTTAACGTTTCTACCCCGACGTTGTTTTGCCAATTCAGATCCTGCCTATTTTTCACTGTCATCGTCGTCGATATGATGATCCCGTTCATCACGTGCCAGGGCTTCATCAATCAGGTCAGTCATAAACTGCCCGCGGGCAAGGCTATCGTCATAGATAAAACTGAGTTTGGGGGTAGTACGCAGGCTAATCGTTTTGGCAAGCAGAGAGCGAAGAAAGCCAGCCGCCTTGTTGAGGGCGTCAATGCCTTCCTGTATTTCTTCAGCACTGGTTTTTCCTAGAAGAGTGACATAGACACTGGCATGAGCAAGATCCCGGCTCACCTTGACGCCAGTGACAGAAGCCATACCAACTCTGGGGTCACGAACTTCACCCTGAATTAAAAGAGCGATCTCCTTTTTAAGGAGATCAGCTACCTTGTCTACTCTTTTTGAGACTCTGGCCATAATATTTCAGGTGAAGTATGCCTTGATTGAGGAAAGCTCGATGCTCAGGCAAGTGTTCTGGCCACTTCCTTTCGTTCGTATACTTCGATCTTGTCGCCAACACGAACATCAGTGTAATTCTTCACACCGATACCGCATTCCATGCCATTTCTGACTTCACTGGCTTCGTCCTTGAAACGTCGCAGGGACTCAAGTTCCCCCTCATAAATAACCACGTCATCGCGCAATACACGAATCGGCTTGCTACGATAGACAACACCTTCAATTACCATGCTGCCAGCAATGGAGCCAAATTTCGGTGAAGTAAAGATGTCACGTACCTCAGCAACACCCAATATCTCTTCCTGCAGTTCTGGTGCCAGCATGCCACTCATAACCGCTTTTACATCATCAATAAGATCGTAGATGACACTGTAATAACGCAGTTCCAGTGACTCATTTTCAACCAGAGCTCTGGCTGCCTTATCTGCACGAACATTGAAACCGATAATCGTCGCTTTCGATGTTTGTGCCAGCTGTACATCAGTTTCAGAGATGCCACCAACACCAGAAGAGATGATATTGACTGAAACCTCTTCATTTCCAAGGCCCAGCAGGGCTGCAGAAATTGCTTCCAGCGATCCTCGAACATCGGTTTTTAAAACAACGTTAAGCAGCTTCTTCTCTTCATCTCCGATGGTAGCAAATACCGCTTCCATTTTTGCTGCCTGTTGTTTGGCAACCTGGAGTTCACGGAATTTATTCATTCTAAATTCTGCTACTTCGCGTGCTTTCTTTTCATCCTGAACAACAAGAAAATCATCGCCGGCATCCGGAGTTCCATTCAAGCCGAGAATCTCAACGGGTATCGAAGGTCCGGCTTCTTTTATCTGTTTTCCGGTTTCATCGATCATAGCTCTGATTTTGCCAACTTCATGACCGGCCAGAATTACATCTGACATTTTCAAAGTGCCATTCTGGACCAGTACAGTAGCAACCGGGCCTCTACCTTTATCGAGGCGGGATTCTATGACCACACCCTTCGCAGGACAGTCTTTGATCGCCTTAAGTTCAAGTAACTCGGCCTGCAAAAGTACTGCTTCAAGCAGCTCCGGAATTCCTTTACCAGTATGCGCTGAAACTTCTATAAATTGAGTATCACCGCCCCACTCTTCCGGGGTCAGACCTTTTGCCGCCAACTCATTCTTGACACGGTCTACATCAACCCCTTCTTTATCCATTTTATTGATAGCGACCACTATCGGTACGCCTGAAGCCTGAGAGTGTTGTACGGCTTCCTCGGTCTGCGGCTTAACACCATCGTCGCCAGCTACAACCAGTATGACAATATCTGTTGCCTGGGCCCCACGTGAGCGCATGGCACTGAATGCAGCATGGCCCGGTGTATCAAGAAAAGTAATCATGCCGCTATCGGTATCTACATGGTAAGCACCAATATGCTGGGTAATACCACCAGCCTCACCTTCTGTGACTGATGATTTACGAATATAGTCAAGCAATGAAGTCTTCCCATGGTCTACATGACCCATAACTGTTACTACAGGCGCCCGGCTTACTTCTTCACCTTCATACTTGATAGACTCTACAAGATTTTCTTCAAGTGCATGGTCCGAAACCGGCTTTGCCTTATGCCCCAACTCTTCCACAAGAAGAATGGAGGTATCCTGATCAAGCATATGGTTCAGAGTAGCCATGACTCCCATACCCATAAGGGATTTAATCAACTCACCACTTTTAAGTGACAAACGCTGAGCCAGATCTCCAACAGAGATCGCTTCAGGAACTTCAATTTCTCGAGAGATAAAATCCGTTGGCATCTCAAACTTATGTTCTTTCTGCCCCTGGCTAAGCTTGCGACGACCTCTTCTGCGTGCAGTGTCATCAAACTCCTGATCATCATCAAGAATAAAATCATCACTGGAACGTACACGCTGAAACTTCTTCGCCTCTTCATCTTTCTCTCTGCGACGCAGGTTGGCTTTCTTCTTGTCGAGGACTTCAGAATTAACCTTAATACTGTCTTTACGCGTTGCGCCTTTTTTATGGTCTCTGCGCGCTTCGCTTTTCTCATCAATGGGTAGGTCTTCGGCAGCGTCCTTCTTCAGACTGAAAGGTACTTTCGATGCAGAATCTTTGACTCCTGCACTGTCATCCTTGGCCGCTTTATCACCTGATTTTTCAAGTTCTGATTTCTTTGCTTTCTCCAGCGCTTCTTTTTCCAGTCTTTCTTTTTCTTCCTGGGCGCGCTGTTCCGCTTCCTTGCGTTCTGCTTCCAACTGCGCCTCTTCGACGCTGCGTTTTACATAAGTACGCTTTTTACGGACTTCGACATTTACTGCCTTGCTTCGCCCCTGATTATCAGAAGTTTTCAGTGTCTCGACAGTTTTACGCTTGAGGGTAATCTTGCGTGGTGTGGCGCCACCAGAGGTATCTTCGCCATGCTTGCTTTTCAATGACATGAGCAGGGCGGTACGCTCTTCATTTGTCATCGTATCTTCAGCTTTGGTCTGAGGCAGGCCGGCTTCCTTGATTTGCTCAAGTAATCGATCTTCCGGAACACCGACCATTTTGGCCAGCTCAGTGATTGTTACATCTGCCATTCAACTCACCCACTATTTGCTGCTTTAGTGAAAACCATTTAATTCCTGATGATTATTTAGCCTTAAATATTCATCAGGATTCCTCTTTGGAAGATTCCTCAACGGATTCTTCTTTTAACTCATCTACATCATCTTCATCAGCGAACCATGGTGCTCTGGCAGTCATGATGAGCTGACCTGCTCTCTCTTCATCCATGCCTTCAATTTCCATCAGCTCATCAACCGATAATTCCGCAAGATCTTCCATGGAGAGCACTTCGATTTTTGATAATGCCAGAGCCAATCCATTGTCCATGCCTTCCATGTTCAGCAGGTCATCTTTAATCCCTGCATTTGTAATATCTTCTTCGGAAGCGATTGCACGCGTTAACAATGCGTCTTTTGCTCTTGAACGTAATTCATTGGCAATTTCTTCATCAAAATCCTGAATCTGGGAAATTTCATCCAGAGGAACATAGGCAATTTCTTCCAGAGTAGTAAAACCTTCCTGCACCAGAATCTCTGCTACATCTTCATCGACATCCAGTGCATCCACAAAGGTTTTGATTGTCCCTGCAGACTCCTGCTGTAATTTCTCGGCTGCACTTTCTTCGCTCATGACGTTGATTGTCCAACCAGTCAATTCGCTGCTCAGCCGGACATTCTGTCCATTTCTGCCAATCGCCTGCGCCAGATTTTCTTCTGCAACGGCCACATCCATTGTATGTGTGTCTTCATCAACAACAATCGAGGCGACCTCTGCAGGTGACATTGAGTTGATTACCAACTGGGCGGGATTCTCATCATACAAAATAATATCGATGCGCTCGTTGGCGAGCTCATTAGAAACCACCTGCACCCTGGAGCCGCGCATACCAACACAGGCCCCAACCGGATCAATTCTTCCATCATTGGTTTTAACGGCAAGTTTTGCTCGCGAACCTGGATCTCTGGCGGCTCCCTTGATTTCAATAATTTCTTCAGAGATTTCTGGTACTTCAATTTTAAATAGTTCAACAAGCATTTCCGGCGCAGTTCTACTTAAGAGCAACTGCGGACCACGTAATTCTGTTCGAACCTCTAACAATAAAGCTCGAAGTCTGTCATTAATGCGAAATGTTTCCCGGGGAATAAGATTCTCCCTGGGTAAAAGGCCTTCTGCATTATTTCCAAGATCAACAATAACGTTATCTCGCGTCACCTTCTTTACAGTGCCCGATATAAGCTGTCCTATCTTGTCCTCATACTCCGCAACAACGATCTCTCTTTCTGCCTCGCGGACTTTTTGAACAATTACCTGTTTTGCAGTTTGTGCAGCAATACGACCAAACTCGACGTTTTCGATTTTTTCTCTATATACATCACCTACTTTGAGGTTCGCATCCTTCTCTGCGGCTTCCTCTGTAGTGAACTGGGAGCCCAACAAAGCCATTTCATCATCAGCAACAACTGTCCAGACACGATATGTCTCGTAATCTCCAGTTTCCTTGTCGATGATTACTTCGCAGTCGATTTCCTCGTCCACGTAACGTTTCTTGGTGGCAGAAGCGAGGGCTGACTCTATGGCACTAAAAATAACGTCCCGTGAGACACCCTTTTCATTGGAGACAGCATCAGCCACCATTAAAATTTCTTTGTTTATCATCTTGTTGCTACCCTTAAATGCTTCAATTCTAGCGATCTTTCAATTTAAGCTACCGTCGATTGCAGTTTCTGTTGAAGGACTGCAACGTCGCAAGTGCATTACTGTTTCAGGTTCATACCTGGCTAACCAGGTTTGCTTTATCAATTAATTCGTAAGGAATCGTATATTCCTCGTCACCCACTATCAGTACAATTTCATCATCAATAACTGTTTTTAGTTGTCCGGTAAATTTTCTTCTACCATCAAAATTCTCAGTTAACCTGAGGCTAATATGCCATCCCAGGTATTCTTTGAACTGCTCAACTGTAAACAGTGCTCTGTCGAGGCCTGGCGATGACACTTCCAGAGTATATTCACCAGAAATCGGGTCCTCCACGTCGAGGATACTGCTAATCTGCCTGCTGACCTGGGCACAATCCTCGATGCCTATGCCACCATCCTTGTCGATATACACTCTCAGCATGGAATGTCTGCCCTGAGGCGTGTATTCAATCCCCCAGAGCTGAAAGCCCAATGCATTGACGGCTGGCTCCAGCATTTCCCTTAACTCTGTACTTCTGGTTCCCATCGCAAGTACTACTCTTAGTCCCCGTTCAAAATACCATCCGGGAAAACAAAAAATGGGCCAATGGCCCACTTCCAACTACAACATTTAACTGTTTTTGGCCTAATAAAAAGCCCCTTGAAGGGGCTTTAGAAATACTGACCAAAAAAAGCAGCAGTGAGAGCAAAATTCAATTTTGCAATCTTTCAGGGTTTTAAAGAGTCTGGTATAGGAAACTAGTTCAACAGCACATTGAACTACTTTCTCTATTACTTTTTCTCTAATTGCAGACCCCAAATAACTTCTGCCTGGTAAAGTGGTAGCGGGGGCAGGATTTGAACCTACGACCTTCGGGTTATGAGCCCGACGAGCTGCCAGACTGCTCCACCCCGCAACAAAACTTTAGTTTTACTAAAACCTGTTAAAAACTGGCTTTCCGGAACTCTGGCTGACCCCCGGAAAGGGCGCAAATTATAGGTGTCCTTCACCGTATGGTCAAGGTACATCTTTATAAAGGGCAGACTATAAGTGATTCAGGAACCTATGAGAGCCCCCTGCCTGCCAATTGTTATGACTTCGATCAGTTTTTATGACTTTTCAGGAGTCAGGTCCAAATCCTTGTTCCGGGATCTGTGATTCAGGAGCTCTGCGAGCTCCATGCCTACTGTGTGTAAATATCCAGAAGATTCTAATCCCCTCGAATATCTATACTTTATAGGATATTTGGTGCCGAAGGCCGGACTTGAACCGGCACGACCGTAGGTCACTACCCCCTCAAGATAGCGTGTCTACCAATTCCACCACTTCGGCTTATTCTTCTGTTGTTCCTGGTATTGTCTCGGGAGCTGAGGGAATGTCGCCAACAGACTCGGTGTCAGCCACCGGAATATCGCTTTCTGTTGGAACGTCCGCAAGACTTTCTTCTGTAAACGCCTCAGCAAAGGGAATTTCATCTGCTTCACTGACAACTACGGGAGGCGCCTGGGTAATCTCATCCAGATTCTGGATTAAACCACTATCTTCTATACTTAAATCTGCCTGCTGTCTGGCAACGACAGCCAAGCCAAGGCTGGTAATAAAAAATACTACAGCAATGATAGACGTGGACTTACTCAGCACATTGCCGCTGCCCGAGCTACCAAATATCGTCTGCGATGACCCACTACCAAATGAGGCACCCATATCTGCCCCTTTACCCTGCTGAATAAGTACGAGTCCGGTAATGGCAATAGCTGCGATTACATGTACAAAAATAATTATTGATTCCATAATTTTTCTCAAAAACCTGGCTAATTAGATAGACCAGCTATCGTTATATTCACCTATTCGAAACTTGCACAAATCCTGATAAATTCCTCAGCCACCAGAGATGCTCCCCCTACCAGTGCGCCGTCTATATCGGGCTGTGCAAATAATGTGGCCGCATTAGTTCCCTTCACACTGCCACCATAAATAATTCTTATCTGCTGTGCGACACCTTCATCCAACTCATTAATCGTTTTACGTATTAATGCATGGACTTCCTGCGCCTGCTCCGGACTGGCAGTCAATCCTGTACCAATTGCCCATACGGGTTCGTAGGCAACAACAGCCCGCTCAAAGGCCTCTATGCCGACGTGGCCAAGAACCGTATTGAGCTGCCCCAAAACTGTCTCTGCCGTGCTGCCCGCTTCCCTTTGCGCCTGAGTTTCTCCAACACAAAGCACAGGGATTAAATTAGCCGCCTGTGCTGCAGAAAATTTTTCAGCGATAAACTGGTCGCTTTCCCCAAAAATTTCTCTTCTTTCAGAATGCCCAATTATGACATGACTGCATCCTGTATCACTAAGCATTCCCGCTGAAATTTCTCCAGTAAATGCTCCTGATGTGGCCGAGTGGACATTTTGCCCGCCCAAGCGAATCCTGCTGCCTTCGAGCTTGTCCCTGACTTGCTGCAGATAAACAGCAGGCGGACAAATCAATACTTCAGCCTGCTCACCGTCCAACCCGCTCGGATCTTTCAGCCCGGAAAGTATTGCGCCTAACAAAGCATCATTGCTTTGACTCAGCCCATTCATTTTCCAGTTAGCCGCTACCAGCCCTTTACGCATATTCAAGCCTGTTTAGCTGACAGGTTTTAGCCCGCCAAAAAAGGGCGCCAATACTAACCAAGATGGGGTGAACATGCAACAAAGCAAGGCCTGCAGGCCCTAAATACGGTAATGATTCTGGCGCATTCACAGATAGGACGAATCCTCATCCACTAATCCGGTACCTGCTATTAACTCTTAAGCTACATCCTTTTGCATTTCCTGAGCCACAACTTCAGCAATTTGTGCAGCCAGCTTGTCTACCTGGGTCACATCCTCGCCCTCCACCATAACTCTCACGACCGGCTCTGTTCCTGATGGCCTTAACAAAACTCTGCCAGTATTGCCGAGTTCCTGTTCCGCTTCACTCACCGCCAGCTGGATGGTTTTGTTTTCCATGACCCCCTTACTATTACTGAGACGAACATTAATCATGGTCTGTGGGAACTTTGTCATGCCATTCTTTAAATCATGCAGGGTCTGGCTAAACACCTGCATTGCGGTTAGCACCTGTAAAACAGAAATGATACCGTCGCCGGTACTCGTGGAATCCAGGCAAATAATATGGCCTGAAGATTCTCCGCCATACAACCAGCCTCGCGTGATAAGTTCTGCCATAACGTAGCGGTCGCCCACCAGGGTGCGTCGAAAAGGTATGCCCTGGTCTTTCAGGGCAATTTCAAGCCCCAGGTTACTCATCACGGTGCCTATGATGCCTTGATCACTGCCCCCATGACCCAGCTTATAACGGGCGATAATGTAAAGAAGCTCATCGCCATCAACCAGTTCACCCTTGTGATCGACCATGACAACGCGATCGCCATCACCATCGAAAGCAATGCCCAGATCAGCGTTTTCCTCTAATACCTCGTCCACCAGGTTTGCTGGCTGTGTCGAGCCGCATTCATGATTAATATTAAGACCATTTGGCGACGTCCCAATGGTTATAACAGTAGCACCCAACTCCCTGAAGACATTGGGTGCGATGTGATAGGTTGCACCATTGGCACAATCCAGCACGACCTTGAGACCATTGAGTCGCAGATTCCCGGGTACTGTACTTTTACAAAATTCGATATACCTGCCACTGGCATCGACGATTCGGGATGCCTTGCCCAGTTCTTTTGACTCGACACTGGTGAGTTCCTCGTCCAGAACATCTTCAATAGCTTTTTCTATTTCATCGGGCAGCTTGGTCCCCTGTCCGGAAAAGAACTTGATCCCGTTATCTTCAAAACCATTATGGGAGGCGCTAATAACGATGCCAGCCTGCGCCTGAAAAGTTCGAGTGAGGTAGGCGACCGCGGGTGTTGGCATTGGTCCAAGAAGATTAATGTCCATTCCTGCCGAGGTAAGACCCGCTTCCAGCGCAGATTCAAACATGTATCCGGAAATACGCGTATCCTTCCCGATGAGAATTTTACCACCGCCTTTGCGGGCAAAAACCTTACCTGTGGCCCAGCCTAACTTGAGCATAAAGTCAGGAGTTATAGGGTAAGCGCCCACTCTTCCCCTGATGCCATCGGTTCCAAAGTATTTTTTGTCGGTCACGTCTATGTCCACCTTCAACGTCTTGGAGAATTATTGTTTTTGTTATTGCTGGTTACATTACCTTCAGCACTTCATTGCAGACCTTTATCGCATCTACGGTCCCGGCAACATCATGGGTGCGCACCAGTCTTGCCCCATTCATCACGCCGATAACTGCTGCTGCAATACTACCTGGAACCCGGTCTTTTTCACTGCGGCCGGTAATTGTGCCGATCATTCTTTTTCTTGAAACCCCGATCAACACGGGTAATTTTAACGCTTGTAACTCCGCGAGTCTGCCCAGCAACTCAATATTATGCTCCAGCGTTTTACCAAAGCCGAAGCCAGGATCAAGCAGGATCCTGTCATTTTCAATACCTGCATCATTACAGGCCTTAACCCGCTGCCTCAGAAAATCCGCAATATCCGTAACAATTTCCTCATAGCCGGGAGCATCCTGCATATCCTCGGGTGAACCCTGCATATGCATTAGACAAACCGGCAGGCCTGCAACAGCAGCAGCTTCCAATGCCCCTTCCCGCGCAAGCGCCCTGACATCGTTGATCAAGCCTGCACCAGCTGCTCGGCACTGACGGATCAGTTCAGGGTTACTGGTATCCACTGAAATTATGACATCCAGGTTTCTCTTTACCGCTTCAACCACTGGCAGCACACGGTCCATTTCCTGCTGACTGGAAACTTCAATAGCACCCGGTCGAGTAGATTCACCACCAATATCAAGAATAGCGGCACCGGCATTAACCATTTCTTCGGCACGTTCCAGCACTTTTGAGAGAGAGACCAGTCCACTGTCATTCATAAGTTCACCGCCGTCCGAAAAGGAGTCGGGAGTGACATTAAGAATACCCATGACATGAGACTCGGACAGATCGAGCTTTTTTCCGGCAAAATCAAACAATGTTGAAAGTTTACTCATACTCTTGCTTCAAATTTTTAAATTGGGCCAAATAAAAAGGAGCTCAGAAGAGCTCCTTATCAGCATTATTGGGTATTGACGATTGTTGCCTAGTGCTCACCCGCCGGACCACCTATCGGCTTGTTGGAATCCGCTTTAGTCTTGCTGTCCTTGTCGTCTTTTTTGCCGTCTTCCGAATCATCAGCTGAAGCGCGCACACTTGTGCCAGAGCCATAATCATCATCATGCCAGCCTTCCGGTGTACGCGGCTTGCGCCCTGCCATAATGTCGTCAATCTGGCCGGCATCAATGGTTTCCCATTCCATTAAGGCATCTTTCATGGCATCCAGTTTATCCCGATTATCTGTCAGGATCTGCTGCGCACGGGAATAACAGGAATCGATAATGCTACGCACTTCTTCATCGATTGCCTTGGTGGTATCGGAAGAAAGCACTTTACTTTGGCCAGCCGAGGATCGACCCAGGAATACCTCATCTGCCTCATCGTCATACTGCAAAGGACCGAGACGTTCAGAAAGGCCCCACTTTTTCACCATATTGTGAGCCATCTGAGTGGCACGCTGAATATCATTGGATGCACCAGTGGTAACCCCATCTGCGCCCAGGGTCATCTCTTCTGCGATACGACCACCGTAGAGACTGCAAATCTGACTCAGAATACTCTGTTTGCTATGACTGTAGCGATCTTCTTCGGGTAAGAACATGGTGACACCCAGTGCCCTGCCTCGAGGAATAATGCTCACCTTGTAAACCGGGTCATGTTCCGGGACCAAACGGCCCACTATGGCATGTCCAGCTTCATGGTAAGCGGTATTTAATTTTTCTTTTTCAGACATGACCATGGACTTGCGCTCTGCGCCCATCATTATCTTGTCCTTGGCCTTTTCAAATTCTTCCATGGTCACCCGCTGCTTGCTTCCACGCGCAGCAAAGAGAGCAGCCTCATTGACCAGGTTTGCCAGATCGGCACCGGAAAATCCTGGCGTAGCTCGGGCCAGCACGGCCTCATCCACGCCATCAGATATCGGCACTTTACGCATATGCACTTTCAGGATCTGTTCACGGCCACGAATGTCAGGTAATCCAACCACAACCTGACGGTCAAACCTGCCAGGTCGCAATAGCGCCGGATCCAGAACATCAGGCCTGTTGGTAGCAGCAACAACGATCACACCTTCATTGCCTTCGAAACCATCCATCTCAACCAATAACTGGTTAAGAGTCTGTTCGCGCTCATCATGCCCACCACCAACGCCAGCACCACGATGACGGCCAACCGCGTCGATCTCATCAATAAAAATAATACAGGGGGACTGTTTCTTTGCCTGATCGAACATGTCTCTGACACGCGAAGCACCAACACCCACAAACATCTCTACGAAATCGGACCCGGAGATGGAAAAGAAGGGTACCTTTGCTTCACCAGCAATAGCCTTGGCCAGAAGCGTCTTACCTGTACCAGGCTGACCTACCATCAGCACACCACGGGGTATTCTTCCCCCCAGACGTTGAAACTTGTCAGGCTCACGCAGAAAGTCGACTAATTCTTTAACATCTTCCTTGGCTTCATCAACCCCTGCTACATCGGCAAAAGTGACCTTGACCTGATCTTCACTGAGCATCTTGGCCTTGCTTTTACCAAAGGCCATCGGACCGCCCTTTCCACCAACGCCACCACCCTGCATTTGCCGCATGAAAAACATGAATACGGCAATGATGATCAGGATTGGAAACGAAGCAACAAGGAGTTGTGTCCAGATACTTTGCTGTTCCGGTTCCTGCCCGCGGATTCTCACATTATGGGATAGCAGATCATCAATCAGTTTGGGGTCTTCAATATAGGGTCTGATGGTATTAAAGCGAGTACCACTGCTTTTCATGCCGACAATATTGACGCCACTAATAGTGACTTCGGTGACATTGCCTTGTTGAACTTCACGAATAAAATCAGAATAATCCAGCTGCTCGGCACTGGTAGGCTGATTGAAATTATTGAATACCGTCAGCAGGACTGCCGCAATAATCATCCAAAGGAGTAAATTTTTTGCCATATCATTCAAGGGAAATGCCCTCTATATCTCTTAATTGCTTCTAAAAAAACAAGGGATTTCAGTTGCTTAATCCCATCCAGCCCAAGATCTCAGTGTATTTTGATCTTTAATTCTTGCATGAAACGGAGGCTTTGCCTACCAGAATCGGGCTCTGCGCATTAACCTGAAAACCTCTAATACCAGGCTATTACTCTCTGCATTATACGTTGATGATCAAGGTTTGAAGCCTTTTGCCAAAAGGTATATTTCTCTGGAACGTGACCGGGATGCATCGGGTTTTCTATTCAAAACCTGGGTGAATTCCTGTTTCACTTCTTTCAGCAGAGACTCAAAACCTTCACCGTGAAACACTTTTGCAAGAAAAGCACCGCCCGGTTTAAGGGTTATACGGGCAAAGTCCAGCGCAAGTTCAACAAGATGCATTGATCGTGGCTGATCTATCGCAGCCATACCACTTAAATTGGGGGCCATATCTGAAATTACAAGGTCAATGCAGCGTTGCTGCGTCGAATCACCTCCATTCACCGCTCCATTCACCAATGCCAGAATTTCGTTCAGACAGCTCTCTTCTGTGAAATCTCCCTGAACAAAACTTACCCCTGCCACTGGATCCATCGGCAGAATATCGGAAGCAATCACCTTGCCTTTGTGGCCTGCAAGCTGAGCAGCCACCTGAGACCAGCCGCCCGGGGCAGCCCCAAGATCCACCACCGCCATGCCTGGTTGAATAAGACGGTCGGATTTTTGAATTTCCAGCAATTTATAACTGGCTCGGGAACGATAGCCTTCAGCTTTGGATTTTTGCACAAAGGCATCATCAAAATGCTCTTTAAGCCAGTTTTTACTGCTTTTCGATTTCGCCATTATTCCATTTACTGTAGAATCCACAGCCCTTTCGCCACGAGCCGGATACAATACACCAATCATGAGTCTTGATAACAAATTACAGAAAAGATTTCGCAGTATCGGTCATCACCTTAACCCGGTGGTGATTGTTTCCAATGGCCTGTCTGACAATATTAATGCTGAGCTGGACCGCGCACTATCAGACCATGAGCTTATCAAGGTCAGGGTTAATGCAGCTGACCGCGAAGACAAGAAATCGCTAATTGAAGAGATATGCCAGTTACAAAAGGCCGAACTGGTGCAGACTATCGGTAATATAGCACTGATCTACCGTGCAGCTGCCGAACAAAAACCTCATCTTTCAAATATTTGTCGCCATTCAGAAATGTCCCGCTGAGGCTTTTTCGTTTAATCAGGTTTCCCGGAACAAGTTTACGCGCATTTTGTACTCACGCTTTTCCTGCATAAAAGCCGTTCCTACATAAAAGCTACAGGTGCTCAACTTTTTCAATTTCGTATGACACTTCACCGCCGGGGGTATTCACACTGACTTCATCACCCTCGCCTTTACCCATGATGGCGCGGGCAATGGGAGATCCAACAGAAATCTTTGCGTTTTTCACATCTGCTTCATCTTCACCCACAATCTGATAGGTTACTGAAACGTCTTTATCAATATTGTACAGAGTGACTGTTGTTCCAAATATCACCTTGCCAGTTGCCGGAATTGACTTAACATCGATTATTTCAGAATCCGCCAGCTTGCCTTCTATTTCCTTGATCCTGCCTTCACAGAAGCTTTGCTGCTCACGAGCCGCATGGTATTCAGCATTTTCCTTGAGGTCGCCATGTTCTCTGGCCTCCGCAATAGCCTGGGTAATTCTTGGGCGTACGTTACTTTTCAGGTCATTTAGTTCTGTCCTGAGTGTTTCCGCGCCACCAATTGTCATAGGTACTTTTCGCATATCCCTACTCTCTTTCTAACCTGTATCAGGTCATTATCTGTTTCGTGTCTGTCAAGTCCCGGCAACAGGAGTTGCATCGGCTAGATACCAATTAATTCCAAAAGTGATACCAACATCGACTTCGGCATCAATACTTCAGAAGCGCCTGTCAGAAATCAGGACGTATGTTGCGCATGCAGGTACTGCAGGCTGTTCACTGAGGTATCGCCACCAAATACAAGTGCCTCATAAACGGCCTTTGCACTGGCGATGGTGGTTGTACAGTAGACACCGTGACGCAGGGCTGTACTACGAATAGTAGCGGAGTCTGCGATTGCCTGGCGCCCTTCCGTAGTGTTTACGATAAGGTCAATTTCATCATTTTTCAACATGTCGACAATATGGGGCCTGCCTTCCATGACCTTGTTTACGGACTTAACAGGTATTCCGGCGTCGTCGATTATTTTTGCCGTGCCTTTTGTCGCCACTAGAGTGAAACCCAATGAATGCAGGTTTTTCGCCACCTCAGCTATTTCCGGCTTATCAACTTCCCTGACACTGATAAATGCCGTTCCATTTAAAGGTAAATTAAGTGCACCCAGTCCCTGAGACTTGTAGTAGGCCTCGGCAAAAGTCGCCCCGGTACCCATTACTTCCCCGGTAGATTTCATTTCAGGCCCAAGAATCGGATCAACACCGGGGAACTTGTTGAACGGGAAAATAGCTTCTTTTACCGCATAAAAAGACGGCACAATTTCATCGGTAAAGTTTTGCGCTTCCAGGGAAATTCCAACCATGCATTTGGCCGCAATTTTTGCCAAAGACACGCCAATACATTTCGAAACAAAAGGCACGGTCCTGGAGGCACGGGGATTGACCTCGATAATATAGACTTCCCCATCCTGGTAGGCCAACTGGGCATTCATCAAACCAACAACACCCAGTTCAATGGCAAGTTCAACACACTGCTGTCTGATCTTGTCCTGAATCTCCATTGGCAAACTGTAGGGTGGCAATGAACAAGCCGAGTCACCGGAATGCACGCCAGCCTGTTCGATATGCTGCATGATAGAGCCCACAACAACCTGCTTGCCGTCACTCACCACATCCACATCCATTTCGATAGCAGAGTTCAGATAATGATCGAGCAAAACCGGGCTTTCATGGGAAACATCAACTGCGCTATTGATATAACGTTTTAGTTCGGCTTCGTTGTAGACGATTTCCATGGCACGTCCACCCAGTACGTAGGAAGGACGGACAACTAGTGGATATCCAATTTTCTTGCCTTCCACCACCGCTTCTTCAAGGCTTCTTACCGTGCTGTTGGGCGGCTGTTTCAAATTCAGTTTCTGGATCAGATGCTGGAAGCGTTCACGATCTTCTGCTCTGTCTATGGCATCCGCTGAGGTACCAATAATCGGTACACCAAGTCTTTCCAGCTGAGTAACCAGTTTAAGCGGCGTTTGTCCGCCAAACTGGACGATTACCCCATCAGGGTTTTCGATATGGACAATTTCCAGCACATCTTCCAGAGTGACCGGTTCAAAATAGAGTCGGTCAGAAATATTAAAATCCGTGGAAACTGTTTCAGGGTTACAGTTCACCATGATGGCCTCATAACCCTCTTCACGCATAGCCAGAGCTGCGTGCACACAGCAGTAATCAAACTCGATACCCTGACCGATCCGATTCGGACCGCCGCCCAGCACGATGATTTTTTTCCTGTCGCTAACATTTGCCTCACATTCCTCTTCATAGGTGGAATACATATAGGCAGTCGCTGAGCTGAATTCCGCAGCACAGGTATCAACACGTTTATAAACCGGATGAATATCCAGACTATAGCGCTTGTTCCTGACGTCTTCTTCACTGAGCCCCATCACAGCGGCCAGCCTTTCATCCGAGAAGCCTTTTCGCTTCAGGCGATAAAGAACATCGTGGGTAAAATCATCCAGGGAGGCTCCCATAAGCCTGTTTTCTTCCAGAATGATGTCTTCAATCTGGACCAGGAACCAGCGGTCAATGGCGGTATGTTCAAACAAATCTTCAACGGACATGCCGGCTCGGAAGGCATCGGCGACATAGCGAATACGATCACAACCCGGGTCTTTTAACTCCCTTAGCAAAACTTCCTTGGCATTACTGGCTTCCACATCGAGCACCGGGTCAAAGCCGCAGATTCCGATCTCCATGCCACGCAAGGCTTTCTGCAAGGATTCCTGGAAAGTTCTACCAATGGCCATCACTTCACCGACAGATTTCATCTGGGTAGTCAGTCGATCAGGTGCCTGGGGGAATTTCTCAAAAGTAAAACGTGGAATTTTGGTAACCACGTAATCCAGTGTTGGCTCAAAGGAAGCGGGTATAATACCACCGGTGATTTCATTACTGAGTTCATCCAGGGTAAACCCTACAGCCAGTTTGGCAGCTACACGGGCGATGGGAAAACCGGTTGCTTTTGAAGCCAGTGCAGATGAGCGTGAAACCCGTGGATTCATCTCAATCACAACCAGGCGACCATCAACGGGATTGATACCAAACTGTACATTGGAGCCGCCAGTTTCCACGCCGATCTCCCTCAATATGGCAATTGAGGCATTACGCAGAATCTGGTATTCCTTGTCGGTCAGGGTTTGCGCAGGAGCAACGGTAATAGAATCGCCTGTATGGATTCCCATAGGATCGAAGTTTTCGATACTACAGACAATAATGCAGTTATCATTCTTGTCCCTGACGACTTCCAGTTCATATTCTTTCCAGCCAATCAGCGATTCATCAATCAGCAGTTCATTGGTCGGACTCAGATCCAGACCCCGCTTACAGATCTCTTCAAATTCTTCCTTGTTATAGGCTATGCCACCACCACTGCCACCCATGGTGAAAGAGGGCCGGATAATACATGGAAAGCCAAGTAAATCTTGGGCCTTATAGGCATCTTCCATGCTACGGGCAATGAAATGCTTGGGCGTTTCAAGACCAATGGCGACCATGGCGTTGTCAAACAGCTCCCTGTCCTCGGCCTTGTCGATGGCTTCCTTTTTAGCCCCGATCAGCTCAACACCATATTTCTTCAGCACGCCTTCACGATCCAGGTCCAGTGCGCAATTCAGTGCGGTTTGCCCCCCCATGGTTGGAATTATGGCATCCGGGCGCTCTTTCTCAATAATCTTCTCGACGGTACGCCACTCTACCGGCTCGATATAGGTGGCATCAGCCATGCCAGGATCGGTCATGATAGTGGCTGGATTAGAGTTCACCAGGATAATCCGGTAGCCCTCTTCCCGAAGCGCCTGGCAGGCCTGGGCACCTGAATAATCAAACTCGCAGGCCTGGCCAATTACAATGGGGCCGGCACCTATTATGAGAATACTTTTAATATCAGTTCTTTTTGGCATGATAAATTACAGTCTTTTCCTTGTTTCTAGTCGGCCTTACTTGCTTGCTGCCTGCATCAACTCAATGAAATGATCAAATACCGGCGCTATATCATGGGGTCCGGGACTGGCCTCAGGATGCCCCTGAAAGCCAAATGCAGGTTTGTCAGTGCGGTGAATGCCCTGCAGAGAACCGTCGAAAAGAGATTTGTGGGTGGCGGTGACGTAATCAGGTAGAGTCTCTTCATCAACCGCAAAGCCATGGTTCTGGCTGGTAATGAATACCTTGCTTGACTCAAGAGACTGAACCGGATGGTTTGCCCCATGATGGCCCAGTTTCATTTTTACTGTTTTCGCACCACTGGCCAATGCCAGCAGCTGGTGTCCCAGGCAAATCCCGAATATCGGTAAATCAGTTTCCAGAATCTCCTTGATAGCACTTATCGCATAATCGCAGGGCTCAGGATCACCTGGCCCATTGGACAGAAAAATGCCATCAGGGGACATTGCCAGCACTTCACTGGCGGGTGTCTGCGCAGGCACTACAGTGACTTTACAGGAGCGATCGGTGAGCATTCTGAGAATATTTCGTTTCACTCCGAAATCATAGGCAACCACATGATACTGTCCTTCCTGGTCTGGCTTGCGGTGCCCGTCATTAAGATCCCAGGAGCCTTCCTCCCAGGAATAGGATTTCTTGCAACTCACTACTTTTGCCAGATCCATCCCGACCAGGCCGGGAAAATCCTTCGCAGCAGCCAGCGCCAAGTCTCTACCCACCATGTTCTTTTCCAGATCAGTATCTAGCTCGCCACCGGCAATAATGCAGCCATTGAGTGGCCCATGATCACGCAGAATACGGGTCAACCTGCGGGTATCTATCTCCGCGATAGCGACCACATTGCGCTGTTTCAGAAATTCACTCAGGCATTGCTCGTTACGGAAATTACTGGCCAGCATAGGCAGATCACGAATAACCATCCCTGAAGCCCAGACTTTGTTGGACTCATCATCCTCGGGGGTGGTGCCGGTATTCCCGATATGAGGGTAAGTAAAAGTAATAATCTGCTCGGCATAGGAAGGATCGGTAAGGATCTCCTGATAGCCGCTCATGGCAGTGTTGAATACCACTTCACCAGTGGCTTGACCCTCAGCACCAATGGCTATTCCCTCAAACAGGGATCCATCTTCCAGGGCCAGTATGGCGGGCTTATAGTGCATATTCTCCTCGTTAGGTTACCGGGCTTTTCATTTTTGTTTCTGCGGGCCGAATTCAGCCCGAAGAAGACTTCAACCAGTAAAACTGGCTGAAAAGTTAGTGAAAAATAGAGAATTCAGGACACCTAAAAAAACTGTCTATGAAAAAGTCAAAAAAAAGCGGAATAGGCATACCTATTCCGCTTCTCTCAATTCTTTTTCAGCACTCTTTTCAGAATATTAAACCGTTTAAGTGTCTTCATATTGAAAAAAGATTGTATGAAAAACTGGCACCCCTTGTCCATGTTACAAAGGATATTTATGAAAAAAGATCGTAGCTTGCCAGCTGAAGTTCCAGTAACGAACCAATTAAAGACTTAGCACGTCCTGCATATCATACAAACCGGATTCCTTGTCCTGTAACCAAAGCGCCGCCCTGACCGAGCCGGTGGCATAATTCATGCGACTGCTGGACTTGTGGGTGATCTCAACACGCTCACCTTCTCCGGCAAACATCACCGTGTGATCTCCTACAATATCGCCGGCGCGAATAGACTCAAAACCGATTGTCAGACCATCACGCTCACCAATATTGCCTTCTCGCCCATAGACGGCGACATCATCGAGGTCGCGTCCGAGAGCATCGGCCACTACCTCACCCATTTTCAAGGCTGTTCCTGAGGGAGCATCTTTCTTATGGCGGTGATGCGCTTCTATTATTTCCACATCACTGTCTTCACCAATTACTTTTGCCGCCTGTTCCAGTAGTTTCAGACAAAGGTTGACCCCAACACTCATATTGGGAGCAAAAACAATGGGGATCTGCTTACTGGCTTCTGTTATTGATGCTTTCTGTTCATCAGAGAAACCGGTAGTTCCGATGATTATCTTCTTCTTGCCTGAGAGACAAAATTCCAGATGCTTCATGGTGGCTGCAGGGCTGGTGAAATCAATAAGCACCTCAAAGTCTTCAAGAGTTTCACCAAGATCATCAACGGCATAGACACCCATTGGTGGCAGCCCACACAAGCTGCCAACTTCTTCTTCAATGCTGGGGCTGTTATGACGAACAGACGCTGCACCAAGAGTTACCCCCTCGGTTTTACTGATAGCCTCAACAATGGTTTTCCCCATTCGACCGGCAATACCGGCCACGGCAATTTTTAACATAATGGCTTCCGAAAATGACTCTTATCAGACGCTGGGATCAGGGCTTCAATGTATCAACAAAACTTTTCACGCCATCAAACCAGCTGGATTTTTTGGGCGACTGCTTTTTGCCATGACTTTCATGTATTTCCTGAAATTCTGCAAGCAATTCTTTTTGTCTTTTGGTCAGATGCACCGGGGTCTCCACCACAACACGACAGAGAAGGTCACCTGGAGCCCCACCGCGTACCGGAGTGACGCCTTTATTACGCAGGCGAAAAAGCTTTCCTGTTTGGGTTTCTGAAGGAATTTTGAGCTTCACCTTGCCTTCCAGTGTCGGCACTTCAAGCTCTCCACCAATGGCAGCATCCACAAAACTAATGGGGATTTCGCAATGCAGGTTACTGCCGTCGCGGACAAATATGGCATGTTCTTTCACGGCGATCTGAACATACAGATCACCCGGAGGACCGCCGTGAATGCCCGCTTCGCCTTCACCGGTCAGTCGAATTCTGTCGCCATCATCAACACCAGCCGGGACTTTCACAGAAAGTGTCTTGGTTTCCTCAACATTTCCGCGGCCGTGACAGATATGACAGGGGTCCCTGATGGTTTTTCCAGCACCCTGACAGCGAGGACAGGTTTGCTGCACAGAGAAAGGCCCCTGACGCATACGCACTTGCCCCATGCCATTACAGGTAGCACAGTTTTCCGGCGTCGTGCCTTTCTTGGCACCGCTGCCGTCACAGGTTTCACAAAGAGTAGTTGTAGGAATACGAATTTTGACTTCAGTGCCACGCACTGCATCTTCAAGACTCAGTGCCAGGGTATAACTCAGGTCTGCACCACGCTGCACATGACTGCGACCACGGCCGCCACCTCCAAAAATATCCCCGAAAATATCACCGAAGATATCACCGAAGCCCTGCGCACCGGCACCACCGCCCTGCGCCCCAACGCCGGCATGGCCAAACTGATCATAAGCGTTGCGCTTTTCCGCATCACTCAGAACTTCATAGGCCTCGTTGGCTTCCTTGAAGAGCCTTTCAGACTCATCATTACCTGGATTACGATCCGGATGATGCTTCATGGCAATACGACGATAGGCCTTTTTTAATTCAGCACTGTCCGCACCCCGTTCTACACCCAGAACTTCGTAGTAATCTCTTTTATCCATACTAAACCCAAATACGAAAAAACTAACGTGAGCTTTAGCCCACGTTAGTCTTGTCAGTTAGCGTAAAAAGCCAGAAGTTGAAAACGTATTATTTTTCGTCTTCTTTGACTTCTTCGAACTCGGCATCAACAGCATCGTCGTCACCGGAAGATGATTCACCAGCATCTGCAGACGCTCCCTGCGCCCCTTCAGCTGAAGCCTGCGCCTCTGCATACATGCGCTGAACCAGACCGCTGGAGGAATCCGTCAGTTCTTTGGTCTTCGCTTCTATCTCCTCCAGACTGTCACCTTTGAGGGCTTCTTCCAGAGCAGTAATAGCGGCTTCAATTTTTTCTTTCTCCTCAGCTTCCACCTTGTCGGCAGCTTCTGTTAGAGTCTTTTTGGTGGCATGCACAAGACCATCTGCCTGATTGCGAGCCGTGATCAGCGATTCAAATTTCTTATCCTCGGCAGCATGAGACTCGGCGTCCTGCACCATCTTTTCGATTTCTTCATCAGACAATCCACTGGAGGCCTTGATGACAATGGACTGCTCCTTGCCAGTGGCAACATCCTTGGCAGATACATTGAGAATACCATCAGCATTCAGGTCAAAGCTGACTTCAATCTGCGGCATGCCTCTTGGTGCTGGCGGGATATCGGAAAGATCGAAACGTCCCAGCGACTTGTTCTGTGAGGCCTGCTTGCGCTCACCCTGAACCACGTGAATGGTTACTGCAGTCTGGTTATCATCGGCCGTTGAAAAGGTCTGTTTCTTGTTGCAAGGAATTGTAGTGTTCTTTTCTATCAAAGTACTGGCCACACCACCCAATGTTTCGATACCCAGGGACAAAGGTGTAACGTCCAGCAGCAATACATCAGTCACATCACCGGCAAGAACAGCGGCCTGAATAGAGGCACCCATTGCCACGGCTTCATCCGGATTAACATCCTTGCGGGCTTCCTTGCCAAAAAACTCGGTCACTTTTTTCTGGACCAGCGGCATACGTGTCTGGCCGCCTACCAGGATAATGTCATTAATGTCCGAGACGCTCAGGTCAGCATCTTTCAATGCTGTCTTTAATGGTTCCAGCGTACGCTCAACCAGATCTTCCACCAGGGATTCCAGCTTTGAGCGGGTGAGCTTCACTACGAGATGCTTCGGCCCACTGGCGTCTGCTGTAATGTAAGGCAGGTTCACTTCTGTGGACTGGGCAGATGACAACTCAATCTTGGCTTTTTCTGCGGCTTCTTTCAGACGTTGCAGTGCCAGTGGATCATTGTGCAGATCCATGCCAGAGCTTTTCTTGAACTCATCCGCCAGAAAATCAATCAGACGCAGGTCGAAATCTTCACCACCAAGGAATGTGTCACCGTTAGTAGAGAGTACTTCAAAGGAATGTTCACCATCTGTTTCAGCAATTTCAATAATGGAGATATCAAAAGTACCGCCACCAAGGTCATATACCGCAATAGTAGAGTCGCCACCTTTCTTGTCCATTCCATAGGCAAGCGCCGCAGCCGTTGGCTCGTTAATGATGCGCTTTACATCAAGTCCGGCAATTTTGCCCGCATCCTTGGTTGCCTGTCGCTGTGAGTCATTAAAATAGGCAGGCACAGTCACAACCGCTTCAGTAACGGATTCACCCAGATAATCCTCTGCGGTCTTCTTCATTTTCTTCAGAACCTGCGCAGAAATCTGTGGCGGTGCCATGGTTTCACCGCGGACTTCTACCCAAGCATCACCATTATCCGCCTTGACGATCTTGTAAGGCACCATCTTGATATCTTTTTGTACGACGGGGTCATCAAACTGACGCCCAATCAATCGCTTGATAGCAAACAATGTATTATCAGGATTGGTAACAGCCTGACGTTTTGCCGGCTGCCCCACCAAAGTTTCGCCATCTTCTGTATAGGCGATGATCGAGGGAGTTGTACGATCACCCTCAGCATTCTCAATTACCTTGGCTTTACCGCCTTCCATGATAGAAACGCAGGAATTGGTTGTACCCAGGTCTATTCCTATAATCTTGCCCATAATGTTTTCTCTCCAGCTAAGCTTTCGCTTAAATATCTTTAATACCGTCTATATTGGCCCTGCATAAGATAATTCAAGACCTGAGAGGGCTTTATTTAAAAATTTTTAACTCTTTTCCCGTCTTTGTGACTATGCTTTGGAGCTCTTTGCCACTATCACCATGGCTGGCCGAATCACACGACCATTTAACAGATATCCTTTCTGCACTACGGTAAGTACCGTATTAGCCTCAACATCATCATTTTCGACAATTGACATGGCTTCATGCTGTTGCGGGTCGAATGGCTCGCCCTGGGGATCAAGTTGTTCAATATTGTTCTTGCTCAGGGTTTCCGAAAAGCCTTTCAGGGTCAGCTCAACCCCTTCATACAAGGCTTTGACGCTTTCATCATCGGCGTTGGTTACGGCCTGCAGTGCGCGTTCCAGATTATCCATTACCGGCAACAGTTCAGTGCCAAATTTCTCCAGGGCAAACTTGTGAGCTTTCTCCACATCCTGCTCACAGCGGCGACGCATATTTTGAACCTCAGCCTGGGCTCTCAATACCATGTCTTGCTGTTCAGCCAGGGCTGCAGCTACAGCCTCCTGAATAAGTTCATCAGTCTCACTGGAAACATCAGACGCCCCGTCCGCGTCATTGGCGTTGGATTCAACGTCTCCACCCGCTTCCAGAATCTCTTCATTCCTTGTTTCCCCATTCTGATCATCAGGGGTTTTGTCAGCGCCTTCACCTGCCATCTTGCTCCTCCAGCCTAGTTCATTGATATAGCGTCAGAATATGCAGGAATATGGGGGCAGCCAAAAGATAATCAAGGGTGAAACATCAATCCCGATTTATTCTAAAAACTGTACTAACATCAGGGTAACAACTCGCTATAATCAGACCATGCTGCAACAACTGACTATCAATAATTATGCCATTGTCGATCAGCTCGAAATTGAGCTGGCGCCTGGCATGACCGTCATCACCGGAGAGACCGGCGCGGGGAAATCCATCATGCTGGATGCCCTTGGTCTGGCTTTGGGCGATCGGGCTGACCGTGAGGTAATCCGGGGGGGGGCCGAGAGAGCGGATATAAGCGCCTGCTTCTTCATTGAAAAAAACCAGGAAGTTGCAAACTGGCTCAAGGAAAATGATTTTGACCTGGCAGAAGACAACTGCATCCTGCGCCGGGTGATTTCCCGGGATGGACGCTCCCGCGCCTATATAAACGGCCAACCTACTACGCTGAACAACCTGCGCGACCTTGGCGAAATGCTTATCGATATCCACAGCCAGCACGAACATCAGTCATTATTGAAAACAGCCACTCACCAGCGCCTGCTTGATAATTATTGTGGACTGCATCAGGACGCTGCAGAGGTCAAATCCCTGGCCACAAAATGGCGACAACTTAATCAGGAACTGGATGCTATACGCAGCCGCGCAGAAGAATCCAATGCTCAGTACCAGTTACTGAGTTATCAGGTAAAAGAACTGGAAGAGCTTTCCCTGGGAGACGATGAACTGGACATACTGGAAGAAGAGCACAAAAAACTCAGTCATGGCGAAGCCTCGATTCGGGTTAACCAGCAGGTGCTGGAGCTGTGCTGCGAAAATGATGAGTTCAATATTGAGCAGTCTCTGAATAAGGCAATTTCCCTGCTCCAGGAAATCCCCTATAGCAGCAAGCAGACAGATGAAGCCGATGAGCTCCTCAATACCGCCCTGATTCAGGTGGAGGAAGCCGCCTCAACTCTCAAGCATGCCATTGACCAGTTTGAGCTGGACCCCCGGCGTCTGGAAGAAATAGACCAGCGTATGGGACTGATACACCAACTGGCTCGCAAGCATCATGTACCTGCCAATGAATTACCGGCACTGACGCGTAAATTGAGCGAAGAACTTGATGGTCTGAGTGAGGCGGATGTGCAGATAAGTCTGATGGAGGAAGAACTGGAAAAGCTCAAAAAGGGCTACTCTGATCTTGCAGAAAAACTAAGCAAGGCAAGAGCAAAAGGCGCAAAAAAACTTGCCTCTGAAATTAATCTTCAGCTCTCCACTTTGGGGATGAACGCTGCCAGCTTCAGCGTTGCATTAACCAGCTTTAGTGATACCACACCGCGAACCATCGGTCTGGAAGGAATCGAATTTCTGGTCAGCACCAACCCCGGGCAGCCTCCCAGGCCTCTGGTCAAAGTTGCTTCCGGCGGCGAGCTCTCGCGCATCAGTCTGGCCATTCAGGTAGTTACCGCGGCAACTTCCACTATTCCGTCTCTGGTATTTGATGAAGTTGATGTGGGAATTGGCGGCGGCGTCGCCAAAGCTGTCGGAGAACTCCTGCGCAAGCTTGGCGACAAGGGACAGGTACTTTGTGTCACTCATCAGCCTCAGGTAGCCAGCCAGGGCCATAAACATCTGTATGTCAGCAAATCCTCCGGGGAAGATTCCACCGCCACACAATTACGCCTGCTCAATCAGAAAGAACGTATTGAGGAAGTTGCCCGCATGCTGGGGGGGGAGGAGCTATCCGATCAGTCCCTTGCTCATGCGGAAAAGATGCTGGGATAGTCCAGTCACAAGTCACAAAAAAGGCGATCAAATGATCGCCTCGTCGGATGCGTCCCTGCGGTCCTTATCCGACCTACAGAAACACCTGTTAACTCTGAAAGCGTGGTTGCTTGTCTCTTGCCTCTTGTCTCTTGTGACTATTTATCCCTTATTCCTGACATTTGGCACACAAACCATAAATATAGAGAGAGTGGTCGGATATGGTGAAACCATGTTTATCCGCTGCCGCTTTTTGCTGTTTCTCGATGACTTCATCGAAAAACTCTTCAACTTTTCCACATTTGGTACAAACAATGTGATCGTGGTGGTCTTCAGGGGTCATTTCGAATATGGAGTGGCCGCCTTCAAAATGATGACGGGTGACAAGACCCGCTGATTCAAACTGGGTAAGTACGCGGTACACAGTGGCAAGGCCCACATCTTCATCAGCATCCCGCAGCGCCTTATAAACATCCTCGGCGCTCATATGGCGGGACTCCGCAGACTCCAGTATCTGCATGATTTTTACCCTTGGCAGGGTAACTTTCAGCCCCGCTTTACGTAATTCCTGATTCTCTCCGGTCATTTTACTACTGCCTCTTTCTGACGATGCTCTTGGATAATTCGTCACTTAACAAGATTGATGAGTTTCAGGTATTATGCCTTCTCCGGTTTTTATGTGAAAGGCTGAACACCCGTTGCGAATTTATAACCCGATCATCCTTGTGGTTTTTTCCCTGCTGCTAAGTAGCTGCGGCAGTGTGACCTCGTTTGCCTTTCCGGGGGTTTACCGTCTGAATATTCCCCAGGGTAATATTATTACCCAGGAGATGGTGGACCAGCTTCGTCCCGGTCTTACCAAACGCCAGGTCAATTTCATCCTTGGCACACCTCTGGTGAAAGATACATTTGATCAGGACCGATGGGATTACCTTTACAGCTTTCAGCCGGGCGGTGGTGAACGTGTACAGGAAAGGCTGACCGTGTTTTTTGAGAATGACCAGCTCACTCATTTCGTTGGTGATTTTGAACAAACACCGGAAAACGAACAATTTGATAACGTCAGCGCATCAGAATCCAGCGGCGACATTTCTTCGTTCAACCAGTAATACCCAAGCTGACAACCACTCCGTAATAATAAGCACCTGGCATCATTTACCGCTGCGTTTTTTTTGTACCCGATCCAGTCTCGCCTGCTTCGGGTCCTTTAGCAGGCTGCGATAAATTTCAACGCGATCATTTTCTTTAAGCACATATTCCTCTGGTTTAGGCAGATCGATTCCATTTAACGGCCTGGAAAAAATTCCCATCGCCGCATCAGTGAAGTCGACGCCCGGAAATTTTTTATCAATAGCCGATTGTTTTACCGCCTCCAGTGCCGTGCAATCTTTTGTTACATAAAAGCTGATTATCATTTGACGCTGTGGCAGTGCAAATGCCACCTCCACCTTGATCGTTTCTTCCTGCGATACAGCGCTGCTTGAGTGATCAGCCTTTACCATAGAGCACCTCCGCACGCTGACAAATGGCGTTTACCAGATTTTTACTGGTGCTATCAAACAACTGCTTTAACGCCACATTCACCAGGCCAGATGAAAACTCAAACTCCATCTTCAAACTGATTTTACAGGCGGCATCACTCAAGGCATCAAAACACCAGATCGCATCAAAGTGTTTAAAAGGCCCTTCTTTCAGCGCCATCTGCATACTTTTATCAGGGACAAGTGTATTGCACGTAGTAAATCCATAACGCAGCCCTGCCTTTCCCAGTACCAGACGCGCCGTTACCTGGGTTTCCTTTTTTGAAAGTATTTCAGCTTCAAGACAACCGTCCATAAACTCAGGATAGGATTCAATATCATTGACCAGATCAAATAACTGACTGGCGCTGTAGGGTAGCAAGGCACTTTGATTAATTGTGGTAAGTGACATCAGAGACTGTGTTTGTCAGAAACCAAACAGATTATGAGCAAAATATATACGGGAAACATTATTGGCAAACACAGCAAGCAGGATTACCGGAATAAATGTTCCCAGAGAAATACCAATATATTTTTCCAGCAAGGAATTGGTATAAGCACCATCTTCGAGAGACACCTCTTCATGTAAACGATACTTTTTCCAGCGGTAACAAACAAATAAACAAACCATAAACCCCATTAGCGGCAGAATGGTTTCGTAGAAGACATCGTAGATCAGGTCAAAAAATGATTTGTTGAGACCGCCATAGTTGAGAAAGCTGGTGAAAAAATCACTCATGCCAAAAGACACCGTGGTGATCACAATAAAGATGCTCATTAACCCGGCAATAATGACACACGCCTCACGTCTGGATTTATCTTTTTCATCCATCAGATAGGCAATTGGAATTTCCGTAATCGAAACCAGAGAGGTTAGTGCGGCAAAAAACACCAGAGTAAAAAACATGGTGGAGACCACGCTGGCACCAAAGTAACCAACAAAATCCTGTAGCGATAAAAACACCTGGGGCAGATAACTGAACATCAAACTGATACTGCTGTCGGACAGCTCATCCGCGTTCACAGCAGGATCAATGGCAAATACCGCGGGAATAACCAGCAAACCGGCAAAAAAAGCTACGCCGGTATCGGCAATTGCCACCAGCCGCGTCGAGCTGACCATTTTTTCTTTTTTACTAAGGTAGGAGCCATAGGTAATCAAAATACCCATTCCCAGTGACAGCGAGAAAAAGCCATGATTGAGCGCAGAATTTATAACGCCACTATCAATTTTCGAGAAATCCGGAATCAGGTAAAACACCAATCCCGCAGTAGCATTATCCAGGGTAAGAACGAAACCGATGAGCAAAATCATCATGATAATTAAAGTCGGCATTATTATTTTTGCCGCGCGCTCAATACCATCATTAACCCCGCGTGCCAGAATATAAAACAATGCCACTAAAAGGGGAGCGAGATAGGCAAACATAACCGGCGAACCGACAGTCTTACCGAAAGTATCCGGGTCGGCCAGCATGGACAGATTGCCAATGGCAGACTGCAGCATATAGATCAGTATCCATACTGTAATCACAATATAGAACACGCCAATAAAGAAAGGCGTGATAAGACCAAGCCCGCCAACCATGCGCCAGGGTTTACTGCTGTCGGAAAGCGCATAGAAAGCACCCACAGGGCTTTTCTGGGAGGCACGTCCCATGGCAATTTCTGCGAGCATAACGGGAAAACAAACGAAGGCAATAAACAGGATGTAGATCAACAGAAACGCGCCACCACCATTCTTTGACGCCATCACCGGAAACCCGACCAGGTTCCCGATACCAACGGCAGAACCTGCAGACGCCAGGATGAAACCCAGTTTTGAACTGAACTGACCTCTCAAAACCGACATCAATACCCCCTGTTTTGAAACCACTTAGTTATTCGAAAAGAAGTGTACCAGAATTCAGCAAAGACTCTGATAGGCAGAGCAGGTTATGGCGCCTATAATGGCGCCCCATGGCCAAAGCAAAAAAAAATAAAACTTCTGACAACACCATTGTCGTTAACAAGAAAGCCAGACATGACTATTTTCTGGGTGACAGTTACGAGGCTGGCATTGCGCTTCTCGGTTGGGAGGTCAAAAGCCTGCGCGAGAAGAAAGTCCAGTTGGTGGATAGTCACGTCATCATAAAGAATGGCGAAGCCTACTTGCTGGGTGCCCAGATAAACCCTCTGGACACCGCCAGCAGCCATATTGTTGCCGATCCCACACGTACCCGAAAATTGCTATTACATGCTAAAGAGCTGGCCAGGATTTTTGCCGCGATTCAGCAAAAAGGTAATACCTGCGTGTGCACCAAGATGTACTGGAAAAATCATTTGGTGAAATGTGAGATTGTTCTGGCCAAGGGCAAACAGGATCACGACAAACGCGCCAGTCTCAAGGAAAGAGAATGGAATCTGGAAAAACAACGGACGGTAAGAACGGGCAACCGCTGAAGGCTTTTTATATAGGCGCTGAAGGCTCTTTATTAGGCGCTGAAGGCTCTTTATTAGGCGCTGAAGGCTCTCTGTTAAGGCTCTATTGCCCGGCTAATTCGCGGTAGAGACCTGGCAGGAAGCGTCCCGGATCACCCCAGGTGGTGTCAAACTCTGCAGTAGGACTGGCCGCAAGCACAGCATCCAGATCCATATCCCGGGAAATCATTTGGCTTACCCGGTCCCTCACAACCTTGACCATATCAATATAGGCCTGAACATCTGCGCGACCGGTCACTATGCCATTGCCGGCAATAAACCGCGTATTGTTATCAGCAAGTGCCAGCGCCATTTCATTGCCCTCGACAAAACCCTCAATAGATCCACCGGCAAGCACCGGGTAGCGTTCCGGACTATAAAGATCACCCAGGTGAATGACATTGGACTGCTGATAATGAACCATGAGATTGCCGAGGGAATGGGCCGGTTGCGCATGAATAATCGTTACCGTTTCTTCATCAAAGTAGAGTGTCATGCTGGATCCATCTGACAGCACAATATCCGGCCAGGCAGCTTCCGGGGCTGGCGGTCCGCCACGTTGCCCCGCCATGAGCACGCGACGCACTTCTTCATGGGCGATGATGACAGCGCCACTCTCGCCAAAACCTGCATTGCCATCGGTGTGATCAGGATGTACATGCCCATTGATCAGATACTCGACCTCGCCACCGGAAATTTCCCAAACCATGCCACGAATAGCATCAGCCAGTTCCGGACGTTTACTGTCTACCATGAGGGCGCGTCCATCCCCTGCCAGCACACTGATATTGGCATAGCCGCCACCACTCAGCATCCAGACATTGCCGCTGACATGCTCCATCTGCAGCTCAGTCTGAGCAGATAAAGCCAGTGGAAAAAGACAACAAAAGTGGACGCTTAACCAGCGTGCTTTGCTCAATAAGTAAGCCATCATTGGGTCATACCCTGTCTATTTAACTCTGAGTTAGTTGTGATTGATCAGACTTCCAGTCGACCCGTGCTGTTACCAAAGGATTCCCGGTGTATGCCGAACTTATCCATTAGTCCCAGATAAAGATTTGCCAGCGGTGTATGGTCTGCAACCTTCAGGTGTCGGCCACCTTCAAGCATGCCACTGGCACCGCCGACCAGCAGAATTGGCAGCGGATCAAAATTGTGCTCATTGGCATCACTCATGCTGCTGCCATACAGGATCATGGAATGGTCGAGCAGGCTGCCATCGCCATCAGGTGTTGCCGCCAGTTTGTCAAAGAAACCCTTGAGCACACTGATATGATAATTATTAAGGACGGCAAACTGGTCCTTGTTTTTCTGTTCATTGGAATGATGCGAGGCATTATGAAAACCTTCATTGACGCCGCTACGTGGGTAACGCACATTGCTGCCTTCCCCCGCCATCATCAGCGAAGAGATACGGGTAATGTCAGACTTGTATGCCAGCACCTGCAGGTCAAACATGAGATTTATATGATTTTCAAAGCCGCTGGGAATGCCAGCAGGCGCATCAGGAACCTCGAGAGATTCCGCCGACAACCTGGCATCTATCAGGGCGACACGGCGCTCAATTTCCCGCACCTCTTCCAGGTATTCATTTAACCTGACCTGGTCAGCGCTGGGCAGCTTGAGGTTCAGGCTGGCGACATCTTCACGAATAGAGTCCAACAGACTTGCCGACTGTCGTCGTCTTTCCCTGCGCTCAGTATCAGTAGTGCCATCCCCAAACAGTCTTTCAAAAACCAGTTGCGGGTTATTTTCCATCGGTAGTGCAAGTGACGGGGTTTTCCAGGACAGGGAGGAGCGATAGGAACAGGTGAAGTTGACGTCGCCACAAGTGTTATTGGAAGGCTCTATGGCCAGTTCAACTGATGGTAATGGTGTGTCCTGACCCAATTCATCTGCCATCACCTGATCAATCGATTTGCCAACAAAAGCGCGATCACCGGCGACTGGATGGGCAGCAGTAAGAAAGGCGGCGGCAGCACGCTCATGATTCTGGGCACCACCACTATCTTCCCCTTCTTCTGGTCCAACGGGTGCATTCGCCAGACCGCTAATAATAGTTATTAGCTTGCGGTAATCTTTAAGGGGTTTCAGGATCGGGGTAAAGGCAAAATCTTTTCCGGTTTTTTCAGGTGTCCAGTACGCCATCGTGGCGCCATGGGGAATATAAATATAGCCCATGCGCGGAGCAGGATTGGCAGCGGTCTGGGCAAGTGCGGTATGTGCCGGAATCATGGAATCCAGCAAGGGTAAAGCAATGGCAGTTCCCGCGCCCCTTAACAGGGTGCGGCGTGACAGGTGCTTTTTACTAATAAACATGTGAGTCTCCGGAATCAATCAATTGTCGCCGAGCTTCCTACATTTCCCGATAAAGATTACTGCTAATACTATAAACCTAGCGCCCGGCAGTCTCCAGCGCGCTTTCAATTTTCGTACGTCGGGTAAAGGCATCACTCAAGGCGATTTCCTGCACCAGGGCACTAAAACGGAAATCGCTATCTTCTGCTCGCTGCACAACCTCGCGCACTGATGGCATATCGTAATACTCAACTTTCCTGCCCAGCGCATAGGTCATCAGTTTTTCGATAAAATTTTCCACAAACAGGTCGCTACGTGCCATCAGGACATCGAACAGCCCTTCCGGCCCATCAATATCGGTACCATCCCAGAAAGTTGCTGCGGTATTAACCGGGATGCCGCTGGTCTGCTCGCGGAACTTACCGATAGCATCAAAGTTTTCCAGCGCAAAGCCAATGGGATCCATCATGTTGTGACAGGACGCACAGGCGGGATCAATACGGTGTTGTTCAAGACGTTGGCGCAGGGTCGTCGGAGCTTCTCCAGCCGTGGCAGTTTCTTCGAGGTTGGTTTCCACTCCCGGTGGTGGTGGTGGCGGTGGCGTTCCCAGCAGATTCTCCATTATCCAGGCCCCTCGAATTACCGGTGAAGTGCGATTTGGTGCCGAAGTGATAGTGAGTATGCTGCTGTGCCCCAACAATCCATGTCGTCCGGTTCCCGTCAAATTCACTTTCCGAAAATGGCTGCCACGAATATTGGGAATACCGTAATGTCGCGCCAGCCGCTCATTTACGAAACTATAATCAGCAGTAAGCAGTTCAATCACCGGGCGATCTTCAAGGATTACTGATTCCAGTAACAATTCGGTCTCACGGCGCATGGCTACTTGCAGGCTACCATCAAAATCCTGCGCCGTTGGATTCACGTTATTTAGTTGTGACAGGGACAACCATGAGGCCGCAAAATTTTTCACCAGTGAATCCGCTTTGGGATCCCTGAGCATTCTTTGTATTTGCTGCTCCTGAACCTTGCTGTCTTCAAGCGCGCCTGACTCCGCCAATGCCAGCAATTCTTCATCAGGAATACTGCTCCAGATAAAAAATGACAATCTTGATGCCAGTTCATAAGGCTGAAGCTCGTAGTTCTGTCCGACATTGATTCCTTCGGGCTCGCTTTCAAAGCGGAAAACAAACATCGGATCAACAAGAATACGTGCCAGGGCATATTGAATGCCCGTATCAAAATCCCGCAGTTCGCGACCATCCCGATAAAAAGCCAACAGCGTGTCCATGGCGCGTTCACTCACCGGCCGCCGATAAGCCTTGTAAGCCAGGTTTTCCAGTATCTGCCGGGCGCAGGGTTCTTCTGCTGAAACGCTGTCAGGTGTGCAGCTGAAAATTGCTTGACGACTGGGGGTATCTCCAGGTCCGGAGGCATTAAGTGGCCCATTTATGGATACCGCACGCACCGAAGTACTGTTCGACCAGACCGTATGCAGATCATCCACGCCTCGAGGTGACTGGGTTTGCACAAAAGCCGCTTCTATTTTGTGAGGCCCGGCGCTTATGCCCAGTCTTATCTGACTGGAGGCTCCCGCAGGAAATAAAGCAACGCGTTCGCCATCGATAACCAGCTCAACAGGATCTTCTATACCGACAGGGTCCAGGGAGAAAGCGGCGTTGGCACCGGTGCGGCTGATACTGAATTCATATTCTGCATCTAGCGGAAAAACATGTTCAAAGGCAGCACCTCCTCGGGTGCCCAGCGTAATACCTTCCAGATGTGCTGATTGATCCTGGCGGTCTGCGCGATAGGTATCGGTTCTGGCACTGGCTGTCATATCACCCACAGCGAGACGGCTGACCTTGTTCGCAGCAGAAATATAGGACTGCATCAATGCCGGAGAGACACTCAAGGCACTGGCGATATTATCGAATCCCTCGCTGGAGTTGTCCGCAGGAAACATCTCGGCCGCGTCTATCGGCAAGGCCAGAAGATCACGAATGGCGTTCTGGTATTCAGTGCGATTCATACGATGTAACAACGGTGCACCGGTATTGGGACTATCACTCCAGGCACTATCAATGGCATGGGCCATATCAGCGACAAATGCCTGCACTTCATGATTCCCTGGTCGTTCTTTTCCCAGCGGCGGCATCATGCCAGCCTTGAGTTTCAGCAACACCTTTTCCCAGGTCTCTGCATCACTTAACAGATCGTTTGTATCCAGCAAGTCAAAGGCAAGACCACCAGCGAAATCATCAAAGTTATGGCATTCACTGCAATAGTCTTCAAGCAGTTGCAGATGCTCAGGGTCAATGGCATCGGACTGTCCATAGAGCGTATTGGTCAGCCCCAAAAACATTAGCGCAATAGCCGGCAAGCGGGCCTTTTTCATATTAGGGCTCATAGGCTATGCCGGCCTCGTCCATCAGCGCCTTTAACAGGGCTATAGTTTCAGGTTTTTGTTCTGCGCCTACAGCCGCAAGGAAAACACCTTCCGCCCAACGCAGGGCACTGCGACCGACAGTGTCCTGAGCATCCAGCTTTGCGCCCGCATCAGCAAGATATCGAATAATGTCATTGGAGCCCCGATTGGCAGCGCCAAGCAGTGCCGTCAATCCCATGGAGTTGCTGGCATTAACATCCCCACCCAGGGCGACGTTGAGCTTGACGGCCTCCAATGAGGCTTCTTCAGACACAGTATAGGTTTGCGCAACAGTCCAGTTAACGCCAGCGGCTGCCATCAGAGCGGTGGTCCCTTCGTAGGTAGTGATATGAGGATCAGCATCATACTCCAGCAGCATAGTCATGGCGGGGATATCGCCAGCCAGTGAAGCTCTAATAAACGGGGTCTGCCCGGTCATATCGACCCAGGACACATCGTTTAGTGAGTAGAGCCACTTTTTTTCTGGCGGCCATTCCTTGGTGCGGGCATTCACATCGGCCCCTGCATCAAGCAAGCGTTTAATCATGGCAAGAACAGGTTTTCTGTTAACACGGTTATCCTGGGGGTCATCTTCCAGGTCACTGTTCATGTCCAGATTACGATAATCCACGGCGGCAAACAGCGGCGTGCGGCCATAAAAATCATCAACATTCACCAGTGCTCCGGAATCCAGCAACAGCTCAGCAACATCAAGCTGATTATTTAACAGCGCCATGAGCAAGGGGGTAATCCCATTGGCCTCGCTGAGTTCAAGGTCAGCGCCATTTTCAACAAGCAGTCTTGCCGCATAGAACTTGCCATCACGGGCGGCATATAACAGCGGAGTCATTCCACCTTTGGCATCATATCGCTCACCACGGTGGGGAACGCCGCTACGGTTGATACCCACGCCTTCCGAACCACAACCGGTGCCCTTGCAGGGAGGAATATAGGCGGGAACAGGTCCCAGGCGGGTACGTGCATCAACATTCGCCCCATGCCGAATGAGCATATCAATAACATCCACATGCCCTTCCCGAACAGCAATCATTAATGCCGTTTGCTGAAATTCAGGGTCCCGGTAATCAACCAGAGCACCGCTGGCCAAAAGCAGATTGACGACTTCAGATTTGCCAGTATGTGCTGCCGTCATCAATATGGTTTCACCGTTTTCGGACAGTGTATCGGGATCAGCCCCTGCGTTGAGCAGCCAACTGACTATTTTTTTATTACCGTTCTGGGCTGCCAGAAACAGGGGCGAGATACCATTGCGATTCAGCACAAGGGGATCTGCACCGGCTTCCATCAACAGAGAAACCGATTCCTGTTGATCGCGCAGCACAGCCCAGTGCAGGGCTGTCGTACCATCATTGAGACGGCTGTTCACATCTATGCCCTGTTCAAGCAACTGCGTAATTTCATCTATCTGTCCTTTTTCAGCCGCACGAGCGAGTTGCGCATGAGCACTGACATTGACTGAAAAAATCAATGACAGGCAAGTGCAAATGACCAACGCCACTTTAAGTAGGCGTACCCCTGAAAAATAGTTCACATTACTTCCCAAATCTTCCTCCGGGAAAAATACTGTATGTCTGCAACTGAATGTAAATTAATAATCTTATCCGGGCTCGTTATTACACTGAAAAATAGTGCATATTGCTTGCACATTAGCCCAAAAATACTGCAACGGATGCCCCTGCACTATATAACAATGCCTATTGATACCTCAAGAATGCTTGATTGGCGAAACGGCAAAACTGACCCACAACCCTGTCAGCTTTATCCTTATACAGACCAGACTTCTGTTTCAGGCAATAATTACAGATCACGCGGTCAATAAAACCCGGTTGCCTGCAGAATTGATTCTGCTACATTACACCTCTATAACGACGCGCCTTGCCAGCAGCAACAATTTTATCTTTGAGGTGGCACCTCTAAAATGTCACTTGATTGCGGAAATGTTTTAAACACCACATGCAACTGAATCTTTTCTATAAGCATAAAATCGCGCCCAAATTAGTCCTGGTATTTTTACTCGGCAGTGTTTTTCATTATTCCCAGGCACAGCCCAGAGAATTTATTGAAGGCGTTCATTACCAAGCGCTGGCAAATCCGGTGCCAACCCAAACCGATGCCGACCGAATCGAGGTACGGGAAATTTTCTGGTATGGCTGTCCTGAATGCGCCACTTTGGAACCTGTCATGACTGACTGGGGTGAAGGCGTAAGGGGCGATCTGGTATTACATCGAACGCCAGCAATCTGGAATGACATCATGGCATTACATGCGCGCATTTATTACAGCGCCATTGCTGTTAATGCTTTAGACGCTATTCACAGAGAAGCGTTCAAGGCAATACACCAGAACAATAATCCGCTGCGCACCGAGCCTCAGATCAGGCAATTGTTTCTTGCCAACAATGTGACTGCCGAAGCTTTTGAAAAGGCCTGGAATTCCGGGGAAGTGAATTCACAAGTAGAAAACGCAAGGCTTCGTACGGCCGAATACGGTGTAGACAAATTACCCAGTGTTATCGTCAATGGCCGTTTCGAGGTGACTCATAACAAAGCCATCTTCAATCATATCGAACTGAATATTGCGGTGAATATGCTTGTTCGACGTCTGCGCGACGAACGACGAACAGATTTTTAATTCATCTTTCGCCGTCTCTCGTCGCCCCGTTCGCAATCAGCTACTCACTCAGGCGCGATTTCAAACGCAAACAGGGCATTGCCCGGTCGACCTACAATGCAGCAGTTACCTGACAGCATATAAACCATTCCATCTACGACTACCGGTCCTGAGGCATCAAAGGATCCGCCCTGGGCTTCTACGCCATTAATGGTTTCAAACTGCGGATTACTATCAAAGGTCCACAATACTTTACCGTCTTCGGCGCTGTAAACCCGCATGCCACCGTCGGCCGAACCACTAAAGACGGCGCCGGGAATAGCCGTGACAGCGGCAGATTGCGTTGCGCGACAGCCACGACCCGTCTGACAGAGTAAATCCTGGGGAGGTGCAACCCATACCCCCTGACCACTGGCAAGCTCAATACCATGAACACCGCCCGAGTCGGGATTACCGTACCCCCCAACACCAACATAGGCCATACCGTCCGCGACTGACATGCCCCACCAACCACCGGAAGCACTGCCCGGGGCAACATAATATTGCCAGGCAAGTGCCCCGTTATTATTCGGATCAAGTGCATGGGCCATGCCGGACTTCTGCGGTATAACAAGTAATTCCCTGCCATCAGACGTTGAAGTAAGGATGGGCGAGGCAGAAAAATCCACATCCGGTCCAAGTTCAATGGGACAGTTGGCGCTATTACCATCACCGTTACGACTGCAGCCGGTGATAAAAGCATCATTCGGCGTCATCTGATTCACCCAGACTATTTCGCCAGTTTCGAGATCCATGGCAATAACCGCATCCGAGGTAATTGGTGCCGGATCGCCATAGGCATTACCGGTAGCGGTATAAAGCAGGCCCCGGTCTGGATCAATAGTCGGCGCATTCCAGATGCCCGCGCCGGATGGACCATATAGCTGAACACCGGTATCACTGAGCCCGCGCGGTTGAGGCTCATCCATGGTGTAGGTTTTCCAGAGTATCTGCCCGCTGTTGACATCAAGCTTGGTAATACTGCCGCGAAAAGTACAACAGGGATAATCAGGCCCGGAGGAGTTGGTTTCTTCCACTACTCCAGCAGACGGTACGTATAGATTTCCTTCGAACAGCGTGACCGAACCCGTACCGCGCACACCGGGATGATCTTCTACCCGGGATACCCAGATTTCTTCTCCATTCTGCGCATTCACCGCATACACATTACCGCGCAGGTCCTGAAAGAACACGGCATAGCCATCACCACCTTCAGGCAGGTTGATCGGGCCGACAGACAAGGCACTGCGCACGCCATTGCGCGGCAGGTAGGTCCAGTAAGTACAACCGCTTTTTGCATCCAGAGAATAGATGGCTCCAGCCTTGTTGCCAACAAACAGGCGACCGGAGACCACTGCCGGTTGTGCCCGGGGCTGATCTTCACCCGGCAGTCCAAACACCCACTTCAGGCGTAAGTTGTGAATATTGTCGGCACTCACACCGGCATCCAGCGCGGCGCGTGCATTACGATGATCACTGCCCCAGCCATTCCAGGCCGGCGCCAGGACAGGGTTTCCCATGCGCGGATTATCTGCACACAGATTGGTGGTCATGGTCAGATTCAATTCAGACATAGGCCGCCCGCTGATATATTCCGACAGCGACTGCATCTGCCTATTGGTCAGGCCAGACGCCTGAATACGCATGACTCCCTGGGTCAGTACACGATAAATAGTTTCCGGGGGTTGCTCTGCCAGAACCGATCTTGCCGGTGCCCGAACCGCTTCATTAGCAGGCGCCTCATGACATGTCGCGCAACGGGCGTTGTATAATTCAGCACTATCCTGCGCCATTACCAACATTGGCAAAAACAGCAGTGGACTCAGCAAAAACCATTCAAAAAGACACTCAAGAATACGAAAAATTTTCATTTTTTCCCCTCTGATCAGCGAATCAGGATGCCGCTGAATCCCGATACTATTCCTAACAAATTAATCCCGTTACCGTGTCAAAGCTTACCAGACCACTTTACCTAATTGTTGCGTTTTTTACGTTTTGCAGCTGAGAGGCTTCATGCTATTCTCATTCGCTCATATTCCCACAGCCATATAGCAGGCCGATATTACGGGAAACCCAGGGGAAAAAAATGAAAAAATTTACTACATTGTTTGCTGCTGCACTGCTCTGTATAACTGCAGGTGCCGCGCTTGGCCATCATTCCTTTGCCATGTTTGACCAGACTACCAAGGTCGAATTCACCGGCATTGTTGGCGAAGTGCAATGGACCAACCCTCATGTATGGATCATGGTTGATGTGCCTTCTGATGATGGTACTGACATACGCTGGGGAGTTGAGTTCACCAGCAAGGTACATCTGACCCGTCGTGGCTTTTCTCCGGATTTATTTTCTATCGGGGATGAAGTGACCTTTTCTGTCAGCCCCTATGCTGATGGTAGTCCCGGCGGCAGATTCTTCTGGGTACAACTGACTAACGGTACATATTATTGCGATGTCGGTGCCGCTCAACGTGTTTGTCAGGAAAGGAACTAAACCCCGATAGCGGGTAAACCCATTCAAGAATAATCATAACCAATCAGCCGAATCCTTCTTATGAAATATTTCTCTTTGATACGCACTACCTGTTTTAGCTACTTTGTAATTTTCCTGAGCGCCCAGCTTTTCGGTGTTGCCGCAAATGCCCAGGACGATGTTGTTTATCCCGCCAATGCCGAAAACGTCAGTTATGCCGAGCTCGACCAGTTACCTGACTGGCGCGGACTCTGGTTTCCTGCTTTTGGCCAGGTTGGCGGTGGCGATCCTGTTCTGATTGGCGAAGCCAAAACAATCTGGGAAATGCATCAGGCCAGACTGGCGGCGGACTCCAACTATGAAGTCCCCGAAACTGCCAACAACTGCGAACCTGACGGCTTTCCCTACATCATGAATTTTCCCTACAGCCTGGAGTTTCTGTTTACACCAGGAAAAATCACTGTGATTCAGGAAGCACTGATGCAGGTACGCCGTATTTTTACTGACGGTCGTCCCATGCCTTCGCGCGAGGAACTTGATCCAAACTATTTTGGCTATTCACGTGGGCACTGGGAAGGCGACACTCTGGTTGTCACGACCATAGGCACCCAGGCTGGACAGCGTCTCGGTCGACCGGGAATTACCAACAGCGATCAACTTACTGTGACAGAACGTATCTATCTGGATCCGGAAAATGAAGACCAGCTCCATCTCGACTTCACCTTCGAAGATCCAAAAGTACTCGCCGAACCCTGGCACCTGACCTATACCTACAGTCGGGATCGCACCTGGGAACAGATCGAATATATCTGTTCACAGAACAATCGGCATATTCTTGATGCTGATGGTCAGACCCTGCCACCGGAAGAACTGCGTTAATAATTAATCACGGAACAAAAAAGCCCGATTAAAACCGGGCTTTTTTTATACCAGCATTAAAAGCACTACTCGACGCAGGAAAAACTCTCCGCACTATTAATATCACCACGACCGTTATAACGCGGCCACTCAGGATAATGACATACCGGACGCGTACGACCGGCTGTCGCCTGATTGGCATCACTGGCCACCAGCTCGCCAGGGGCCTGACCTCTTTCTACCCAGGCTTCCAGCGCATCAAGGCTTGAAAGCCGTGCGTTGAATACTCCGGTGACATGGCCCATGCCGGGAATGGTATAGAACTTCACAAAGTCAGATAGCGCCTCTTCATCATAACGCTGCTGTAATCGTTCCCAGTACTGAATGGAAGAGTACACTGGAATAAAATCATCCACCCTGCCATGGAAATAAATCAGCTTGCCACCATTGTCCCGAAAGCGATCAATATTGACGCTATTGGCACTGATCAGCTCTACTAGTTCACCGATGCGCCCTGCATACTGGCCCGGATCAAAATCATCCATGGTATCCAGTGTCAGGTCCTGGGCGATGGCATAACGGGGTGTAGCATCACCAGGTCCATACTGAAGCGCCTGCTGCGGCCCTTCCCGTCCCAGATTGGTACTGCCGCCGTCCATAAATGTGGAGCCCTCAAAAGGGGTCCACTTGGGAAACACAGAGGTCAGCTCATCATCTGCAAAGACACTGAAGCCAAGATCATAGGGAGTATCCATGACATTGAGCGCTTCAATCTGCGCATCTGACAAACAACGGTCACTGATATCCGCACCATTGTCACAGCGAACCGGATTGTCCGAAGTGGTCAGCCTGAAATCTTCGGTCTCTTCCAGACAGGCTTCAACATTACTGATGATGCCATCTTCTGCCCGATCCAGATCATCACAGGCGGCATAAACCGCTCCTACATAACTCTCAATTTTTGCTGGACTAATCCAGCTGTCACCATTGTTGGCCAACAGAGCCCGGGCATAGCGATTCGCTGAAAGATGCAGCATCACCACGTTATGTGCCGGATAGCCTGCTACGGCGCCATGGTAATCATCAGGATAACGCTGCACCGCATCGAATGCCTCATGTCCACCCTGAGAGCCCCCGATAATATAATTGTACTGGGATGCCGTGCCATAACGGGCCTGAACCAGGTGCATGGCCACATCATGGGTTTTCTTGATTTGCTCATGACCGTAATTTCTCAACGCTTCCTCATACAGGAAGAAGCTGCCATCAAAACCGGGTAAACGGGATTTGTGCCCCGAATCACTGCCAAGGGTCACATAACCCCGGGCCAGTGGCGTTTCTTCTGAAGCCGGCTGCTTGGCATAATGTCCCAGACCGGTAATGACACGACCATTAAAACCGCCCCCACCCAATTGCAGGGATTTACCGTTCCAGTCACTGGGCAGGTTCACCTGGAACTCTATATCCGGAGCGCTATACGTCACGGGATGGATATTACCTTTCACCTGACAGAATTCGCCGTTGCTATTATCCCGGGCATTGGCACGCACCAGTTGGGTGGCAAAAATGGTCGCGCCTGTCGTGCCAAGACCAATGCCTGATGCCGGTATTTTTAAACCGTTAAGCGCGGCGCAGGCTTGTGCCGCGTTCAGACTGGCCAATTTAGGGCGCCAGGAAACATCCTGGGCGAAAGCCCCGCTGCCGAGACAAATACTGGCTACCACTGATACCAGGCCTTTGATTATTATTGCTTTTTTAGCAGGTGTTGCCATGGATTTCCCCTTCTCCAGATAAATAGTAAACAGTCAGCAATATTCCTGTTTTTTGCACCCCGTTGCAAATGCTTAATACAGTCCCCATTAGTATTTACAGGATGTGATAGAATGTCCTTTCTTCTGGGGGTGATTTGGATTCGACGCCGGTACTAAAACCCAGGGTGCATGTCGAGAGGGTAGTAACTCTCGTAAAAAAATTGCTGCAACTTTTTTAGTTGCCAACGACGATACGTACGCTCTAGCCGCTTAAAGACCTTAAGTTAGGCTAGCGATTGCCAAGGGATGCCTGTAAACCTGAAGCAATTGTCATATAGAACAGGATCGACCCAACAGTGCGTTCGCCGCCGAGGGTCTAAATATTTAGCGAACTCGCCCTAAACACCCTGCCAGTCGGGTCGTGATGGGCTAACTCAATAGATTTGGCTAAACATGTAGACCTCTAGGCAGAGGGCTGACGGACGCGGGTTCAATTCCCGCCGCCTCCACCATCTTGTTATCCAATAAGGTCCAAGGAAGGACTTATACCTTTGTTTTAAAAGACAATATAGTAAAATCTATCTCCATAGTGGTGCACGGCAGTACACCTAAATCCAGCACTTATGGTACCATATTTGGGACATGAAATTATCAACTGCTAGATTGTGTCCCAAAAACTATGCCTATCAACAAAAGTCACGCACTTACAGACAAACAGATTAAAACTACTAAGCCGCCTAAGGCCGGGATGATTACTCTCCGGGACGGCAACGGGTTGGAACTTAGAATCACTGCCGCTGGAAACAAGACTTGGTATCACAAATACTACCGGCCTACTGACAATAAACGAGACAACAAAAAGCTAGGTACTTACCCAACATTGACTCTTAAAGTCGCTAGAGAATTTGCTGATTCAAACAGACAGCTCATTCAGCAGGGTATTGACCCTAAGCAAAACGACAAGCAAGAAAGAGAAAAGGTAGAACAGCAGAATAAAAATACTGTTGGGGAGATATGCCGCGAGTGGCATAGCCATCATGTGGAAGTCAAAAATATTACGAAAGACCAAGCAGAAGATATATTAAGATCACTGGAACTTCATATCTTCCCTAGTCTTGGCAGGTTAGCTATATCAGAATTAGGGGTAAAGAATGTAAAACAGACACTCAAGCCTCTTGTAGAACAAGGCAAACTGGAGACGATTAAGAGGGTTTGTAGCCGCCTGAACATGATGATGAAATATGCAATCAATAGGGAATATATTGAAGTAAACCCTATCGCTTACATCAAAGAGGAATTTAGAAATCCAGTTGTTAAACACCTACCAGCGATGGAATTTGAGCAGCTTCCAGAACTAATAAGGAAAGTCGATGCCACTAAAAAGAATGAATTTACCCACCTCTGCTTCTACCTCTCTTTACATACAGTAGTACGACCCGCAAATGCTGCAAAAGCGAGGTGGGAAGACTTTGACTTTGAAAACAGAACATGGCGAATTGGTAAAGAAGACATGAAAACCAAAGGAGACTTCTACATACCGCTAACAAAGGCTGTTCTTCAATTACTTGAAGCAGCAAAGTTATTCTATGGTGGGAGCGGTTATGTCTTTCCAGCAAATGGCCAAATAGGAGCAAACGGACATATGTCTACACAGAGTGTAAATAGCATGCTAAAAAGGGCAGGCTTAAACGGAGTGCATTGCTCTCACGGCAACAGGTCTATTGCTTCAACCTATATGCATGAGAAGTTCAAGGATATTCCAACAGAAGTGATTGAAGCAGCCCTTGGGCACGCCATGGGGAAAGTGAAAAAGGCTTACCATAGGCGCAGCTACCTAGAGCAACGAAGACCTGTTATGGAGAGATGGTCTAACTACATCCTAAAGTGTAAGACAGAGGCGTTGGAGAAACCGTCCTTCTAATCAATCTACCCGCAAGTA
>Ga0181599_1000247_pt1 | contig 55875 bp, 57 predicted proteins | sample 041ome_3_FD_148658 | JGI IMG/M metagenome (GOLD analysis project Ga0181599, IMG submission 148658) | Coastal salt marsh microbial communities from the Groves Creek Marsh, Skidaway Island, Georgia - 041405US metaG (spades assembly) | ecosystem: Environmental > Aquatic > Marine > Intertidal zone >...
GGAAAAAAACAAAAAAAAATGAACCTTGTTGGCCATCCCCATGGGGAGATGGAAGGCCGGGGTGGCATATTGAGTGTTCTGCAATGAGTACAAAGTATTTAGGAAAAAGTTTTGATATTCACGGCGGAGGGCAAGACTTAATTTTTCCTCATCATGAAAATGAGATCGCACAATCTGAATCATGTCATAACCAAAAAATGGCAAACTACTGGGTACATAATGGGTTTGTAAAAGTTGATGATGAAAAAATGTCTAAATCATTAGGTAACTTTTTTACCTTAAAGACAGTGTTGAAAGATTATAACGGAGAGATTTTACGTTTTTTTATTTTAAGGTCACATTATAGGAGTCCTCTCAATTACTCGAATAAGAACCTTGTAGATGCTGAGAGTGCTGTAAAAAAAATATATATAGCTTTACGAAATTACCCCTGTAAAGAAGTCACATTAGATTGGGAAAAGCCGTATTTAGCAGAGTTTAGAAATGCTATGAATGATGACTTTAACTCTCCAAAAGCAATAGCAATTATTTTTGAATTATTAAACGCCTTGAATAAAAAAATAGATAATCTTCTCGCTGATGAAATTTTTACTCTGTTAAAAAAAATTGGATTAATGTCGATAGCCCCCGATAAATTTCTTATGGATTCATTGGAAATTGATGCAAATCTAGTTGCACAGTTGATAGATGACAGAAATCAAGCCAAGGTTAATAAGGATTATCAAACAGCCGATCTAATAAGAAAACAAATTGAATCCTATGGTGTGCTGTTAGAAGATACACCACAAGGAACAGTCTGGAGGAAGAAGTGAGTGTTAATTTAAAAAAACCATTAAAAAAAGACATACTTCCAGTTCCTGGATTTAGCTTCTTAACATTTAATGCAAAAGTAAAAGAAAAATCAAAAAAAAATGATTTTTTAATTTTTGAATTAAATGACAAAGCTTTAACTGCCGCTGTTTTCACTAAAAATAAATTTTGTGCAGCACCTGTTATATTAGCTAAACAAAATTTAACAAAAATTAACCCAAGATTACTGGTTATCAATTCCGGTAATGCAAATGCAGGAACTGGAAAGAATGGAATTGTTGATGCAAAAAAAATAAATTTACTACTTTCTAGTAAATTTAATGTCAATCCCAATTCGATACTACCTTTTTCAACCGGTGTCATTCTTCAGCCTTTACCAATGCAAAGAATTACTCAAGCTATAAATGATAATTGCTCCAAACAGATCAAATATAATTCTCATTGGATTGAGGCTGCTCAAGCGATAATGACCACCGATACTATTCCCAAAGCTATTAGCCAAAAGTTTTTTTTAAGTAAGCATGAGATATCATGCACTGGTATTGCAAAGGGCTCTGGAATGATTAATCCGAATATGGCAACCATGTTGGGGTTCATCTTTTTAGATGCAAACATAAGTAAAAAAATGTTGAATTGTCTAATACACGAGGTCGTTGAGAGAACTTTTAATCTTATTACGGTGGATGGTGACACATCAACCAATGATTCCTTTTTAATCAGTTGTTCTAATTTAGCAAAAAATAAGAGAATTGAAACAAAAAATTCTTTATACATTCAGTTAAGAAAAAATCTAATGGGCATTGCTGGAAAATTAGCAGAAATGATAATTCGTGATGGTGAGGGAGCAACTAAGTTTATTAAGATTGAAATTAAAAATGCTAAAAATATTGACGAGGTAAAGATTGCTGGAAAAGCCATTGCGAATTCACCACTCGTGAAAACAGCTTTTTTTGCATCCGATCCTAACTTAGGACGAATTTTGTCGGCTTTAGGGAATATTTCAGCATTCAATATCAACACCAACCTTATCGATATTAAGTTGAATAATAATTTTGTTGTACAAAAAGGAAAAATTGCACCGAGCTATTCTGAATCTAAAGCCTTAAAAGCAATGAAAGCAAAAGAGTTTATGCTCAGCATTAACCTAAAAAGAGGAAAGACAACAGCAACAGTTTTAACCACCGATCTTTCCTACGAATATATAAAAATTAATGCAGAATACAGAACTTAAAAAAATAAAAGTCTCTGCAGGAATCTTGCTCGATCAAAATCAAAATGTACTTTTAACAAAAAGATTAGCGTCTCAAACATGGCCTGAATATTGGGAATTTCCAGGAGGCAAGCTGGAAACGAATGAATCACTTGATCAGTGTTTAAAAAGAGAGTTACTTGAAGAGATAAACATAAGTGTTGAAAGTGCCTCCAGATGGATCACCCGTGAATTTGATCAAGACAATAAAATTATACAAGTGACATTTTTTTTAATTCATCAGTGGAGCGGAGAAATTCAAAATAGAGATGTTGCCGAACACAAGTGGATAGATCCAAAAAATACTGAAGATTGGCCCGAGCAGATTCTCCCAAAAAATTTATATATTCTAAGAGCATTAACATTACCCCCTTTATATTTAATAACAGACGCTTATGAAAATCCAGAATTTCACAAAAAAATTAGAACTAGCAATCGAAAATTCTATATTCAATTAAGAGAACCTAAGTTGGAGAAAGACGAACTAATCAAACTTGAATTGGACTTAAAGAATAATAATAAACACATCCTTATCAACTCCAGGCATGTTCATGAATTATCATCAGATTTTGGAATTCACTTTACCGAAAGTGACCTATTCAAACAAACTCAAGTTAATCCTAATAAAATAAATTCAGCATCTGTTCATAGTTTAAAAAGTATTCAATATGCTCAAAAATTAGGTATTAACTTTGTGGTGTTATCTCATGTTTATGAAACTAAAAGCCATCCATTAGCAAAAGGGATGGGTTGGAATGCTTTCAAGACTATTGTAAACCAAGTCGACATTCCTGTTTACGCCTTAGGAGGCATGAGTTTGGATGATTTAGACCTAAGTTATAACAATGGGGCGGTGGGTATTGCCTCACAAAGAAAAATCTGGGATTTATTGAACTAAGAATTCGACATCAGAGGATAATTCTTCCCCATTATTCTTTAAAAATACAAAATTCAACTTAACTTTTTTTTGTTCATCAAGATTTTCACCAATGTCATAAATCATTAAATGGTTACCCCCTTTTTTTAAAATAAATGGTTTATTTTTTAAAATTTTTGGACTATCAATCCTGCGCATTTTCATGACATCATTTTCCATTTCCATTGAGTGAATCTCAATTTTTGGGCTAAATTCTGATTTGATTTTTTTAATCGTAAGATCTTCATCCGAAAGAATTTCAATAAAACCAGCCGTTACCTTTTTTCCAAAATTATTTTTAATGACAGCATTATTGAATTTAACTTCAGCATAAACATTCGAAGTAATTATAAATAATAGAATTAACAAGAATTTATGCATTATTTTTTCCTTTATGGCTTATAAATGATGAAGTGAGGCAGTAAATTTAATTATTTTCTTTATTTTTTTAGTATCTTCCGGATGAGTAAAGTTTATATTAATGGCATATTTGTTCGCTGAAATTGAGGCTTCATATGAAACAATAGTTTTAAGAGAGATTGTTAATAAATCAAAGCGAATAAGGGGATCTAGTTTGATTTGCGCCATCATATCATTTGCTATTAAATTTTCTTTAGAAGTTTGTTTTCTGATTATTCTTAGAATAAAATAGATTGATTCTTTGATTGCAAGAAGATCTTTAGATAGATTTTTATAAAACATATTTCTACTTCGAGTATTCTGTAATTCATTCCAAATTTTATATTTTGAAAAATCAATATCATTAATTCCAATTGGAGATTCTGATCTAACCTTTAACTCCTGCATCATTTTGTTGCTATTTAATGAATAAGATGAGAAAGAATTAATCTTTTCAAGTCTCTTTTTAAGTTTGGTGGCTTCCTCATCATGATGTTTGTATTTATTTGCGATTCTTTGTAAGTCATTAATTAATTCAACTTTAATATCTGCTCTAGCCGCATTAGCATTGAGCTTAAAAATAATATTAAAAATTACATTTGAAATATACTGATTATGTTTTTGCTTGATGAAAAAATCATATTGATTAAATAAATACTCTAGTTTGAGATATTTTCTAATTTTTTCAGTAATTGGAAATTCAATTTTTATCATAACTGGTTCTTAAACATATATTTTTGTGTCTCAAGATCTAAAGTACTGTCAATCATTAAATCAGGTTTAACAGATTTATAATCTTCCGCTTGTGATGCAATTATTTTTTTAATAACTTCATTACTCAAGCCGTCTCTTGATTGTACTCGCTTTATAAGCTCATGAGAATTACAAGTTAGCATCACTGTTTTATTAAAATTAATTCTTTTTATGATTTTTTTTACTAAGGGAGCCACAATTATAAACTGATCAAGATTGATAATGATGTTCTGTACTTCTTCATAAATTAATGGGTGAAGAATCTCTTCAATTTTTATTTTAAAATCTTTATTAAAAAAGATTTCTTGTTTAAGCATGTCTTTTTTTAAGGAATTATCAGGATTAAAATAACTATTTCCAATTTGCTTGAATAATGCCTTATTTCCCAAACCTCCTGGCTCTAGAATATTTTTATTAATCTGGTCTAATTCAATAATTTTAAAATCATTACTTAAAGCATTTGCCAGGGTTGATTTCCCTGATCCAATAAAACCAAATAATAAAATTTTGTTATCCATAATTTAGTATGGCGATTGACTTAACACTTTCTATTTAATGAGTTTTCAAAAAAAGCGGATATTCTTTTTTTGTATTCATTGTTATCAAAATTATTCAATGTATCTTCAATTTGATGAATTCGATATTGGATTTGTGCTTGGACAAGCTGAATTGCATTCGTTTTTTTTATAATTTCAAAAATTTTAGTTAGCTGACTAACATCACCTTGATTAATTGCTTTTTTTATAATTTCTTGATCATTTTGTGATGCATTTCGATAAGCAATTAGTAATGGAAGTGTCATTTTTCCATCTTTAAGGTCATCCCCTAAATTCTTACCAACAATATTCGCTTCCCCCGAGTAATCTAAAAGATCATCAACCAGTTGGTAAATATGCCCATAAATGCTTCCAATTTGTGCAAGCCCATTTTTTTGATGAGGAGTGCATTGATTCCCAATGGATGCCAGTCTGCCACATGCTTCAAACAACACTCCCGTTTTACTTTGAACGATTTCATTGTACTGATCGTCACTTAATTCAACATTGTGCTTATTGATCAGTTGGAGAACCTCACCCTCAGCAATTTTATTGGTGGTGTAGGCTAACACATCCATTATTTCGATATTGTTTAATTCAACCATCATTTGAAATGACCGAGAATATATAAAATCACCAACTAAAATACTTGCAGAATTGCCAAATCTAACATTAGCGGTTTGTGAATGTCTTCTTTGTTCTGACTCATCCACAACATCATCGTGAAGTAGGGTTGCAGTATGTATGAATTCGATAATGGCTGCCAATTGATAATGAATATCTTTGACCTCACCTACCATACCCGCAAGATTAATTAAACATTGAGGCCTCATTCTTTTGCCACCGCCTTCAATGATGTGTTTGGATACTTGGTTTATCAAAGGAACATCTGAGTTCAAAGATTGCCTGATTACTTCGTTGACTTTAAGAAGTTGGTCGGCTGGGGATAAGATAGTTTTGGTTGTTTGGTTAAGCAATTATTTAAATTAATTAAATTAAAAAGAAATATTAACATAACAACTTTAAGCCATTATTGTATTGATTTAAATAAATAATTTTCATATAATACACGGTCTTTATTTAACAAACTGATGTGATTAGGAATATAAACCATGCATGCTGTAATTAAAACAGGCGGAAAACAATATAAGGTATCTGTTGGAGATACGCTTAAAGTAGAAAAGTTAACTGCTAAAGAAGGTGAAACAATTAAGATTGATCACGTTTTGGCTCTTGTTGACGGTGAAAACACTACGATAGGAGCTCCACTAGTTAAAGGTGCAAATGTTGATGTATCTGTGTTAGCGCATGGCAAGCACGATAAGGTAAAGATTTTTAAAATGAAAAGACGTAAGCACTATAAAAAATCACAAGGTCATCGGCAAAATTACACAGAACTTAAAATCGAAAAAATAAACGCTAAATAGTTAAGGATTATATATGGCACATAAGAAGGCAGGCGGAAGTTCCAGAAACGGACGTGATTCAAACGCAAAACGATTAGGACTTAAAGTATTTGGAGACCAATTAGTTAAAGCGGGAGGCATTATATTAAGACAACGCGGAACTAAAATGCACCCTGGTGAAAATGTGGGTATTGGTAAAGATCATACACTATTTGCAAAAACTGACGGAAAAGTGTCTTTTTCAGTTAAGGGACATTTAAAAAGAAAACTTGTTAGTGTAATTACAAATTAGTTTTTAACAGATCACATATCGAAAGCCCTATCAACTGATAGGGCTTTTTTGTTTAGGCGCCACTATGAAGTTTATTGATGAAGTAATTATTAAAGTTTTTGCCGGAGATGGAGGAAATGGTATTGCCTCATTTCGTCGAGAAAAATATGAGCCTATGGGTGGACCGAGTGGGGGCGACGGTGGCAGGGGAGGGTCAGTCTTTTTTCAAGCTGATGAAAATTTAAATACCTTGATTGATTATCGTTTTAAAAAAGAACATCGAGCACAGCGAGGCGAAAATGGCAGAAGCTCAGATCAATACGGAGCATCAGGTGAAGATTTATACCTTAAAGTTCCGGTCGGTACGGTAATCAAGGATAGTTTCACAGGCCAAATCTTTGGGGATTTAACAAATCATAATGATTCCGTCTTGGTAGCCAAAGGAGGAAAAGGGGGGCTTGGCAATATTCATTTTAAGTCGAGTATTAACCGAGCGCCAAGGCAATGCACCAATGGGGAGTCAGGAGAAGAGTTTGAAATATTCCTCGAGTTAAAACTTATTGCAGATATTGGATTGTTAGGATTGCCAAATGCTGGAAAATCATCTTTTATTAGAAAAGTTTCAGCAGCTACTCCAAAAGTTGCTGATTATCCTTTTACAACGTTACAGCCTAATTTAGGCGTAGTTAAATTTGATATTGATAAAAGCTTTGTAATTGCTGATGTTCCAGGATTAATTGAAGGAGCCTCTGATGGAATTGGATTGGGGGATAAATTTTTAAAACATTTATCCAGAACCAAACTGCTTTTGCATCTCATTGATGGTATGAGTGAAATAAGTGGTGGCAATCCTATTAAAGATGCAGAAATAATTATTAAAGAATTAGAAAAATATGATTCTAAGCTTTATGAAAAACCAAGGTGGATAGTTTTAAATAAAATTGATTTAAATTATGATGCTGAAGAGCTGATTAAAAAAATAAAATTGAAATTTAATTGGAATGACAATATTTTTGTTATATCTGCCGTAACTGGATCTGGATGTAAAGAATTGGTTAACGCAATCGCACAATTTTTGAATGATTTAAAAAATGGATAAAAATTTACTTAAGAAAGTAGTTATTAAAATTGGATCAAGCTCATTGTCTTCAATTGATAAAGGGCTGAATCACAAAAATATCCGTAATTTAGTTAAAGAAATTGCGTGGCTATTAGCATCAAATATTAAGGTTATTTTGGTAACGAGCGGCGCAATATCGATGGGGCTTTACATTTGTGATAAAACAAGAAGGCCTACAAAACTCTCTGAACTCCAATATCTCGCATCAATTGGTCAAATTGAGTTAATGCAGGCATATAAAAAACAATTTAATAAAGTACTCCCAGGCTATCATCTTGGACAAATTTTATTAACAAACGAAGACCTTGTCTCTCGAGAACGATATTTAAATGCAAAAAATGCTTTAAATGAACTATTAAGAAATTCAGCAATACCAGTCGTGAATGAAAATGATACGGTTGCTTATGATGAAATTCAGTTTGGTGATAATGATGTGTTGGCATCAACAGTAGCAAATTTGATTGAAGCGGATTTATTAGTCTTATTTACGGACCAAGACGGCTTGTATGATAAAGATCCAACAAAGTTCAGTAATGCAAAGTTGATTGAGTGTATTAATGTAGATGACGAACAACTAAAACAATTAGCTGTCAGCTCAAAATCAAGTTCAGGAATTGGATCTGGCGGTATAAAATCTAAAATACTAGCAGCGCAAACGGCATCGAGAAGTGGTGCTTCAACAATCATTGCTAAAGGTGTGGATAAAAATTTTTTCCAGAAATTGTTTGATAATCAAATATCATGTACAACCATTGTGGCTCAGAAGAAAAATATAACTGCACGGCAAAAGTGGATGATAGACAATACTAAGCCAAAAGGGATCTTGTATCTTGATTCGGGCGCAGTTAATGCATTAAAAATAAAAAAGAAAAGTTTATTGCCTGTTGGGGTTATCAAGTTAACAGGTAACTTTTTTAGAGGCGATTTGTTATCCTGTCTTGATCAAGATGGAGTTGAGGTAGCTCGCGGGCTTTCAAACTTTTCAAGTGAGGATGCCAAAAAAATTATTGGAAAGAAGGCAAAGACTTTTTCTGATGATCTTGAAAATCGTATTGATGAAAACTTAATACATAGAGATAACTTGGTAATTATTTAATTTGGGGATGAAATGAAAAGTAAACTAAAAAAAGTAGCAATAATCATGGGTTCAAACAGCGATTGGCCTGTAATGAAACATGCTGCAGATACTCTAGATTTTTTTGGTATTGCCTATGAAGCTAAGGTTGTCTCAGCTCACAGGACACCTGATCTAATGTTTGATTTTGCAGAGTCATCAAATAATAATGGTATCAGTTTGATAATTGCAGGCGCAGGAGGTGCGGCACATCTTCCAGGAATGGTTGCCTCAAAATCAAGACTTCCTGTGCTTGGCGTTCCCATTCCAACAAAATATTTAAATGGTCAAGACTCTTTATACTCAATTGTTCAAATGCCAAAAGGAATCCCAGTAGCAACTTTTGCCATTGGGGAAGCAGGAGCTGCTAATGCTGCATTATTTGCGGTATCAATGTTTGCACAAGATGATAATGATTTACTAGATAAGCTTAAAAAATTTAGAGCAGATCAAGAAATAAAAGTAAAAGAAATGAAGCTTAAAGAGGACTGATGTTTTGAAGCTCGTACCAAAAAAAATGATAGCAATGCTTGGGGGCGGTCAGCTCGGCAGATACTTTGTAATGGCTGCCCATAAACTGGGTTATAAAGTAACGGTCTTAGACCCCGACCCTGAAAGCCCAGCTGGAAGAGTAGCGGATATTCATCTAAATTATGCCTATGATAATAAGGAGGCACTAGATAAGATCATTCAAACTTGTGAGGCTGTATCGACAGAGTTCGAAAATATACCGGCAGAATCCCTTGATTACTTAAATGAAAAAATTCAAGTTCATCCTAATGCAAATGCCGTTAGGATTGTGCAAAACCGAATCAGAGAAAAAACATTTCTTCGGGAAAATGCTATACCTGTTGGACTTTTTTATGTTGTCCAATCAATCGAAGATTTTAATGAAATTAGTCAAGAGTGCTTTCCCGGTATTTTAAAAATTGCTGAATTTGGTTATGACGGAAAAGGTCAGAAAAGAGTAAATGATATTGAAGGGGCTTTAAAAGCATTTGCTGAATTCAATCACAAACCTTGTGTTTTGGAGAAACAAATTCAATTAGATAAAGAAGTTTCTGTTATTTTAGCGAGATCTGTTGATGGCGAAATTAAAACTCATCCCGTTGCTGAAAATATTCATGTAAATGGAATACTTGATTCAACGATTGCGCCAGCAAATATTGATCATTTAACAAAAAAAAATGTCACAGACTTGGCCAAAATGATTGCTCTTAAGCTTAACTATATCGGTGTAATGGCAGTAGAGTTCTTTATATCTGGCAAACAAATTTTTGTGAATGAAATCGCTCCCAGACCCCATAATTCTGGACATTATACAATTGATGCTTGTTACTCATCGCAGTTTGAGCAACAGGTCAGAGCGCTGGTGGAAATGCCATTGGGAAATCCTGATCAACACTCTAATGCAATAATGATTAATTTGCTTGGAGATGTTTGGGAAGAGCCCAAACTCCATGAGCCGAATTGGGAATCAATCTTAGAAAAGCCAAATCTCAATTTGCATTTATACGGTAAAGAACATCCCAGAAAAGCCAGAAAGATGGGACACATCACATTTGTTACAGATGAGTCATTGAGTCATGATCATGTTGAGCATTTGCAGAATATAAAAAAAAGGCTATAAAAAAACAGGGGGTACCCTGTTTTTTTTAAACAATGATTTAGCTAGAGAGCTTTGATTGCTGCATTAAGGCGACTTTTATGACGGGCAGCTTTATTTTTGTGAACGATTTTTTTGTCAGCAATGCGATCAATAATAGCGACGTTAGAATCGAATGTTTCTTTAGCAACTTTTTTATCCCCAGATGAAACAGCTTTAATGATTTTTTTAATAGCTGTACGAAAAGATGATTTTAAGCTCGCATTGTGCGCTCTTTGCTTATCGTTTTGTCGCGCTCTTTTTCTTGCTTGTGCTGTATTAGCCATATGTATCTCTAATTTAAAAAATAGACCGTTATTCTAGCTAAATCATAAATTATTTTCAAGTTTTAAATAAATAAACTCAGCGATCTGAGATAATATCTGCTAAAGCTATGAAAAATACAAAAATTATTCAAAATTTATTCAATTTTAGTGGACTTACGATTATTTCAAGGGTGCTTGGTTTTGTAAGAGATACGATTATTGCTCGATTCTTTGGGGTAAGTATTGCTACAGATGCTTTTTTTGTAGCATTTAAACTCCCCAATATGTTGAGAAGAATTACTGCAGAGGGTGCCTTTACACAAGCATTTATTCCCACCGTTTCAGATTATAGAAATAAAACCAAAGAAGAGTTTCACCAATTTTTAAATAAAATTGTGACATTGTTGAGTTTAATTTTATTAGGCATAACAATCCTTGGAATTTTTGCATCTCCTTGGTTAATTTACATTAGTGCTCCAGGATTTGAGTATGAGTCATATCAATTTAATTTAGCTTCAAACCTTTTGAAAATTACTTTTCCATATATTTTATTTATATCTCTTGTGGCCATGTTTGGAGGCATATTAAACTCGTTTGGTAAGTTTGCAGCCCCTGCATTTTCCCCAGTATTTCTTAATCTCAGCTTTATTATTGCCGCACTTTATTTTAGAGATTTATTTGATGAGCCGGTAATCGTTTTGGCATGGGCAGTTTTTTTTGGAGGCGTGATTCAATTAATATTTCAATATCCTTTTATCAGGAAGCTGGGGTGGAATCCAAAATTTGATTTAGATTTAAAAGACCGTGGAATTTGGCAGGTCCTTAAATTAATGGGGCCAGCTATCATTGGAGTTTCAATTACGCAGATATCGTTATTAATCAATACAATATTCGCATCTTTCTTGGAAAAAGGGAGCGTTTCTTGGCTTTATTACGCGGATCGTTTGATGGAGTTTCCAGCAGGTGTTTTAGGCGTAGCGTTAAGTACGATTTTTCTTCCAGCCTTATCGCTATCATTTGCCAGTAAAAAACATAAAGAATTTACCGGACTCTTAAATTGGAGTATGCGTCTGGGTATTTTTTTGTCAATTCCATCAGCCATAGGAATTGCTGTGCTATCTATTCCACTTTTGTCAACACTATTTTTGTACGGAAAATTTAATTATCTTGATCTCATGATGACCCACAAGGCCTTAATGGCATATAGCTTTGGATTGATTGGATTAATTATGATTAAAGTATTTGCTCCTATTTTTTATTCTCAAAAAAATATTAAAACACCAGTCAGAATTGCGGTAATGACCTTATTTGTGACTCAATTAATGAATTTAATTTTGATCCCACACTTTCAACACGTCGGCCTGGCTTTAGCAATTAGTATTGGAGCAAGTTTTAATGCATTTATGCTTTTTTGGGCACTCAAACAACTCAAAATTTATCAGGTGCAAAAAGATTTAATAATATTCTTAATCAAAGTAATTATTGCGGCCATTATTATGGGATTTACTTTATTTTTGTTGAGTCCAAATTTTGAATATTGGCTTAATTCAGGATTTATTAAACGGTTATATTCCTTAGGTATTTTAGTCCTACTCGGCACAATGATTTATTTGGCTGTTTTGCTATTATTGGGCATTAGACCAAGACACTTTCAAAGAACACCACTATGAAAGTATTTCGTTATTTTGAAAAGTCTATGAAAGAGTGTGTGTTGACCATCGGAAATTATGATGGGATTCATTTAGGCCATCAAACGTTAATAAACCATGTCATATCAGAATCAAGATCACTGCAAGTTGAATCGGCTGTAATTACTTTTGAACCTCACCCAAAAGAATTTTTTACACCAGAAAAGGCACCTCAAAGAGTGATAAGTTTGCGTGAAAAATTAGAATTTTTTCAAGCACACCGAATAGATAGAGTTTATGTCATAAAATTTAATGAAAAATTTTCTAAACTTACGGCATCAGAGTTTATTGATATTCTTAAATTAAAAGTCAAAGCAATAGGTCTTGTTGTTGGAAGTGATTTTCGCTATGGCAACATGAGAGAGGCGGGACTTGATGAGCTTAAAACTACTGGTATTAAAGTCACTCAACCGGGGACCATATTTTTAGAAAAAGAACGAATCTCTAGTTCCTTGGTGAGAGATGCTTTAAAACAGTCAGATTTTATAAGGGTTGAGGAATTGCTAGGAAGGCCTTACATGATTTCAGGGCGAGTGATTCATGGGGAAAAGAGGGGCAGAACATTAGGTTTTGCCACAGCAAACATACATATGTTTCATAAAAGCCCACCATTATCAGGCGTCTTTGCTGTAAAATTGGATAGTTTTTATGGGATTGCTAATTTAGGGGTGAAGCCAACTTTTGGTGGAATCAATAAATTAGTGTTAGAAGTTCATCTGTTTAATTTCAGTAAAGAAATTTATGAAAAGCATGTTCATGTGACTTTCTATAAAAAAATTCGTGATGAAAAAAAATTTAAGAATGCTGAGGACTTATCCCAGCAAATTTCAACTGACATTAAAGCAGTGAAGCTTTTTTTTAACTTATGAGTGACGAGAAAAAATACAAATTAAATTTACCTGATACTGATTTTCCTATGCGCGGGAATTTAGCTCAACGTGAACCTGATTGGGTGCAGTCTTGGAGTAAAAAAAATTACTACCATGAAATAAGAGAGGCTAAAAAAGGCAAACCAAAATACATACTTCATGATGGTCCTCCTTATGCAAATGGTAATATTCACATTGGCCATGCTGTTAATAAAATTCTCAAAGATATTATTATTAAATCCAAAGGGTTGAGTGGATTTGATGCCCCTTATGTTCCGGGTTGGGATTGTCATGGCTTGCCAATTGAGCTGGCGATTGAAAAAGAGCATGGAAAAAATATTGAGTCGAAAAAATTCCGACAACTATGTAGAGATTACGCAAATCTTCAAGTCTTAAATCAAAAAAATGACTTCATCCGATTAGGTGTTTTGGGGGATTGGGATAATCCATATTTAACCTTGAAATCGGAAACGGAAGCTAATATTGTTCGCGCCTTAGGAGCCATATATAAAAACGGATTGTTATACCAGGGTAATAAACCAGTACATTGGTGTTTAGATTGCGGATCTGCCCTTGCCGAGGCTGAGGTGGATTATGAAAATAAAACTTCAGTGGCCATTGACGTTGCTTTTAGAGGAATTGATCAAAAAAAACTAAGGGATGTCTTCCAATTAGATTCTGTGAATAAATCAATTTATGCGGTAATCTGGACAACCACCCCTTGGACACTTCCGGCTAATGAGGCGATATCCATCAACCCCAAATTAACTTACGGCTTGTATGAAGATGAGGATAAGCTTTTAATGATCGCTGAAGATCTTCAAGCTGCCTTTTGCCAACGTACCGAACGGAAGTTAAAACTTAAAGCCAAGGTGCAAGGCCGCGATCTCGAATTGTTAGAATTTGAACATCCTTTTTATTCCAATAAGCAGGTTCCAATCATTCTTGGAGAACACGTTACCACTGAGGATGGAACTGGACTTGTGCATACTGCTCCGGCTCATGGTTTAGATGATTATATTGTTGGGCTTAAATATAATTTACCTGTTGAAAATCCAGTTAACGAGCAAGGTATGTTTAAAAGTACGGTTGATATTTTTGCAGATAAAAATATATGGAAAGCAAACCAGGATATTATTAACTTGATTGATGAAAATCAATTATTGATCCATCAAAAATCATTTATCCACAGTTATCCGCATTGTTGGCGACATAAATCACCAATTATTTTTAGAGCGACACAACAATGGTTTATTGGAATGAATCAAACTTACAACAAAAGAACATTAAGAGAAATTGCCCAACAAGAAGTAGATAAAACCCAATTTATTCCATCTTGGGGAAAAGCAAGGCTTGAAGGGATGATGAAAAATAGACCTGATTGGTGTATTTCTCGGCAAAGAAATTGGGGAGTGCCTATCCCTATATTTATTCATCTTGAGACCGATGAGCCTCATCCAAAAACCTCAGAGTGGTTTGATAAGGCAGCAGATTTGATAGGGCGTGAAGGAATCGATGCCTGGTTTGAATTAGATGCTAAAGAATGGCTGGGAGAAGAGGCAAAGGTATATAAAAAAATAACTGATACTCTAGATGTATGGTTTGACTCTGGAACAACACACCAATCTGTTTTAAACAATGACAATAACTTAACGTACCCAGCAGATCTATATTTGGAGGGTTCAGATCAGCACCGAGGTTGGTTTCAATCTAGCTTATTAACTGCCGCTGCAATATCGGGGCATGCCCCATATAAGGCTTTATTAACTCATGGTTTTGTTGTTGATGGCCAAGGTAAAAAAATGAGCAAATCAAAAGGGAATGTGATTGCTCCTCAAAAAATCATGGATCAATACGGAGCGGATATCTTGAGATTTTGGGTGGCCATGACCGATTATTCTGGTGAGCTAAATATTTCGGAGGAGATCATTAAAAGATCAGCTGATGGTTATCGAAGACTCAGAAATACTTTAAGATTTTTATCTGCAAACATTTCTGACTTTGATGCAAGTTCTATGATGGTTAAATCCTCGGATTTATTATCTCTAGATGCTTACGCGCTCCATAAAACAAAATTATTGCAGGACCAGATTGTGGGTCAATATCAGAGTTTTGATTTTCATCACCTAGCAAAAAAATTAGTTTCTTTTTGCTCAGAAGATTTGGGGGGTTTTTATCTTGATATTATTAAAGATCGTTTGTACACCATGCCTGAGGCTTCAATTGAAAGACGCTCCGCACAAACAGCGCTGTATCATATTACTCATGCCCTAACCCGAATGATTGCTCCAATTTTAAGCTTTACTGCTGAGGAGCTTTGGCAAAATCTAACTGGACACTTTAATATTTTTAAAGAGGAATGGTACGAAATACCACAAATTCAGATTGATAAACAGGATGAGTTGTTCTGGAATACTGTAGAAGATATTAGGCCCATCATTAATAAAACCATTGAGGGTGAGAGAGAAAAAGGATCGATCGGTTCTTCTTTAGAGTGTTCAGTAACTTTATCCTGCAATAATGATTTATTTAATATTCTCAAGCCTTTTGAGGATGAGCTGCATTTTATATTTATCGTATCAAAGTTAAATCTATTAAACGGTGAAGGCGATTTAAAAGTTGAGGTCGCCAAAATAGAACTATTAAAATGTGATCGCTGTTGGCATTATGAGTCATCTGTGGGCTCTCATGCTGAACACACAACTATTTGCGATCGTTGCGTAAGTAATTTATTTGGAACAGGTGAAAAAAGAGTTTATGCATAAGTTGGTTTTGGGCTTTTGTATTATTCTTTTGGATCAATTTTCTAAATTCTGGATAATTAAAAGTGTAAGTCAGCAAGATCAAATTGATGTCAGTTTTTTTTTAAAAATTGTTCATTTTCAAAATACTGGTGCAGCGTTTAGTTTTTTGCATAACGCTTCAGGATGGCAGAATATTTTTTTCATTGTTCTGAGCATTTTGATTCTCGTCTATCTTATTTATCTCTACCAAGGTAATCAAAAGAATATATATGGATGGCTTTCGCTAATTCTCATAATGAGTGGAGCTATCGGAAATCTTATTGATCGATTTACTATTGGACATGTCACAGATTTTATTTACCTACACATTAATAATTATTACTGGCCAGCTTTTAATATTGCCGATACAGCAATATCGATAGGTGCGATTATCTATTTTGTGGGGTTATTAAAGAAAGAAATCAAATGAGTAGTTTTCATAAAATTTTAGAAGAGAAAATAAAACAAGCTCAAAATAAAAAGAAAGTTATAACAAATCAATTAGATAATGAGCGAATACCTAGAGGGCAAACGGTCACTAAAAAGTTTCCTATTTTGGATTTGGGGATCACTCCAAATGTAGAAGACCGAGATTGGAAAATTAAAATTTTTGGCCTGGTGGATCATGAAGTGGAATTTAATTTAGCCACACTGAAACAAAAATTTGAAGAGGTTGAGGAGGTTTCAGATTTTCATTGTGTAACGCACTGGTCAAAATTAGATGTTAAATGGCGAGGATTTAGACCTCGAGACCTATTAAAATTATCAATACCAAGCGATGAAGCAAAATTTGTCACATTGCATTCTTATGATGACTATACGACTAATCTTCCTTTAGAGGCTATTCTCGATGAGGATGTTTTATTGGCGACATCATATGATAATAAGCTGCTTGATAGAGAACATGGAGGACCAGTGCGTTTAGTTGTTCCAAAAAGATATGCTTGGAAGAGTGCAAAATGGATTAAATCAATAGAACTTCATGTGGAAGATCGACCAGGATTTTGGGAAGTTCGTGGGTATCATAATGAGGCGAATCCATGGCTTGAGCAAAGATACTCTAATTAGTTAAAATTAGAAATGATTTCTATAGCTTTTAACTAAATTCATCTATTCAATATAATTTTTAAAAAATTACTTTTAAATTTGAAATTTTAATTTTCATCACCATATTAATTACAACAGAGTTTTTAATAAGGACATAAATGATGAGATTTGAAAAATTAACCACTAAATTTCAACAAGCACTCGCAGAGGCGCAATCTCTTGCAAATATATCTGATCATGGACAAATTGAGCCAGTCCATTTATTAAAAGCGCTGTTATCGTTGGATCAAGATGAGATTAGCAAATTCCTTATTTTGTCCGGAATGAGGGATCTTGGATTTAAAGCCCTTGACGAGGCTATGGAAAAAATTCCCAAGATTTCTAGTTCATCAAATGAACCAGTTATATCACGAAACCTAAATAGCTTATTCAATTGGGTTGAAAAAAAGGCTAATCAGCTAGGTGATAAATTCATATCCTCTGATTTATTTTTATTGGCACTGGAGCATGATAAAAGTGGTGTAAAAGAAATCTTAGTTAATTCAGGCTTAGATTTTAAAAAATTAGAAGATATTTTAATGAATACGAGAAAAAATGAGAATGTAAATTCACCAGAGACTGAAAGTCATCGTCAATCCTTGGCAAAATATACAATTGACTTAACACAGATGGCTAAAGAGGGGAAATTAGATCCCGTAATAGGTCGTGATGATGAAATTAGACGCACAATTCAAGTGTTACAACGAAGAACAAAAAATAATCCTGTTTTAATTGGTGAACCAGGTGTCGGTAAGACTGCAATTGTTGAGGGTTTGGCTCAGAGAATTATTAATGAAGAAGTCCCAGACACTTTAAAAAACAAACAAGTGTTATCACTTGATATGGCTGCATTATTGGCAGGAGCAAAATATCGAGGTGATTTTGAAGAGCGGCTTAAGTCTGTTTTAAAAGAAATTGGTAAAAATGATGGCAACATTATCTTATTTATTGATGAGATTCACACCATGGTTGGAGCCGGTAAAACAGAAGGAGCTATGGATGCTGGAAATATGCTTAAACCAGCATTAGCAAGAGGAGAGCTTCACTGTGTTGGGGCAACGACATTAAACGAGTACCGTCTTTATGTTGAAAAAGATGCAGCTTTAGAAAGACGATTCCAAAAAGTTTTGGTCGATGAACCCGATGTTGAATCTACTGTGGCTATATTAAGAGGTCTCCAAGAGAAATACGAGCTTCATCATAATGTCGAGATTACAGATCCTGCGATTGTGGCCGCAGCTGAATTATCAAATCGTTACATAACAGACCGTTTTCTTCCAGATAAAGCCATTGATTTAATTGATGAGGCAGCCTCAAGAATTAAGATGGAAATTGATTCAAAACCTGAACAGCTTGACAAATTAGAACGCCGACTTATTCAATTGAAGATTGAAAGAGAAGCTGTGCGAAAAGATAAAGATGAAGCCTCTCTTGAAAGATTGAAAAATATTGAAAATGAGATCGATAAACTGGAAAAAGATTTCTCAAATATGGAAGAAATATGGAAATCTGAAAAAGCAACCCTTTATGGGAGTAAACAAATCAAAGAACAATTAGAAAAATTAAAAATAACCATGGAAGAGGAGAAGCGCAAAGGCAATTGGCAGAAAGTCTCGGAAATACAGTATGGAGAAATACCTGAGCTAGAGAGGCAGCTTAAACAAGCCTCGGAAAAAGAAATTAGTATTGATAAAAATACTAGGATGTTAAGAACTGAAGTGGGCGCAGATGAGATTGCCGAAGTTGTCTCTCGCGCAACTGGAATTCCTGTTGCAAAAATGATGCAAGGCGAAAAAGATAAACTCCTTCAGATGGAAGAAGTTCTGCACCAAAGAGTAGTGGGACAAGATGAAGCCATTAAAGCAGTTTCAAATGCGATTCGAAGATCAAGATCCGGATTAAATGATTCAGGTAAGCCTTATGGATCTTTTTTATTTTTAGGTCCAACAGGCGTTGGAAAGACTGAACTTTCGAAAACTCTGGCTAATTTTTTATTTGACAGTGAAGATCATCTTATAAGAATTGACATGTCAGAATACATGGAGAAACATTCTGTGGCTAGGTTAATTGGTGCACCCCCAGGATATGTTGGCTATGAAGAGGGGGGTTATCTGACTGAGGTAGTGAGGCGTAAACCCTATAGTGTTATCTTGTTAGATGAGATTGAAAAAGCCCACCCGGATGTTTTTAATATTTTGTTACAAGTTTTAGATGAGGGTCGATTAACAGATGGAAAAGGAAAAACAGTTGATTTTAAAAATACTGTGATCATTATGACCTCAAATTTAGGTTCAGATTTGATTCAAAAAATGAATCAAGATAATTATCAGGTAACCAAAATTGCAGTGTTGGGAGAAGTGAAAAACTACTTTAAACCCGAGTTTATTAATCGAATCGATGATACTGTGGTATTTCATGGTCTTGGTGAAGATCATTTAAAGTTAATTACAAAAATACAATTAAATGATTTATTAAATAGACTTCAAAAATTGGGGATAAATGCTAAAGTAACCGAAGCAGCGATTAATGAAATTGGTAAAGCTGGATTTGATCCGGTATATGGCGCCCGTCCATTGAAACGAGCAATTCAAAATGAAATTGAAAATAGTCTTTCAACAGAAATTCTATCTGGAAAATTTGCAGATAAAGATAATTTAGAGATCGACTTTAACAAAGGAAAATTTATTTTTAATAAAATCCATGAAACAGCAATTTAATGAAATTAAATTAACCTCTTCAAAGGGAAGAGGTTTTTATGACCTTACCTCTGAAGTAAAAGCATTCATTCAAAAAGCTGGTATTGATAATGGTTTGGTAACTTTATATATCAAACATACCTCGGCAAGTTTACTGATCAATGAAAATTATGATTCCGATGTTCTAATTGATATGGAGACATTTTTTTCAAATTTAATCCCCGATGGACTTGAAGATTTAATTCATATCACTGAGGGTCCTGATGATATGCCTGCGCATATTCGCAGTGCTTTGACCCAAACCCATCTATCTATTCCAGTTTTTCAAAGACAACTGCAAATTGGTCAGTGGCAAGGAATTTTTATGTATGAACATCGTTTAAATTCACATCACCGAACAATTGCTATTCATGCCATAGGTGATTAATTTATTTTTTACTCCAAGAAGTCGGATTAAAAGGCTTACTATCTTTCCTTAATTCATAGTAGAGACCATCAATCCCTAATCCACCGGTATTTCCAACCGTTGCAATTACGTCTCCCGCTTTAACCTCATCATTCACATTGAGTAAGATGGATTCGTTGTAGCCATATAAACTCATATACCCTTGTCCATGATCAATAATAATTAGATTTCCAAAACCTCGAAGCCAGTCGGCATAAGCAACTTTTCCATCCGCAACTGCGATGACTTCCTCACCTTCTTTTGCTGCTATAAAAATACCTTTCCACTTAATTCCGGTATCTTTTCTTTTGGTATCAAATTGATATTTAATATTACCTTTTACAGGATAAGGAAGCTTTCCTTTTAGTTTTTTAAAATCGCCTCCCTCAAATGGCACAACAGTTTCATTTGATTTTGTTTTTTTTGTATCTTTTAAGCGTATTTGATCTTTAGCTTCTTTTGCTGCCTTTTTTAAAAGCTCATCAACAATTGATTTCAATTTCTTCTCATCTTCAATGAGTTTTTGCTTGATTTGCTCTTTATTTTTTATTTCATTATCAACAATTACCAATAATTGTTTTTTTTGTTTTTTTTCATCCTCGAGCTGTTCTTTTACCTTGCCTTTATCTTTTTTTAAATTTTCAATTTTACTGATAGTTTTTTTTATAATTTGCTTGGTTTCAATTAGTTTATTATTTTTACTCTCAAGATCTTTAATCAAATCAATTTGCGCTGAAGTATAGTAGGACTGTAATTTTTGATCACGCATAATATCACTTGGGCTCTCCCCTTTGATAATTGATTGAAGGTAGCTTGATTCGCCACGCTTATGAAAATCTTGAAGAAAATTGGATAAGTATGATTTTTTGTTATTAATATCTTCTATTAATTTAGCTTGATCATCATTTAGCTTTTTTAATTTAGCTAGATTCTGTTTAGATTTCTTATTAATGCTATGAATTTCTTTTCGAGTTTTACTTATCTTCTGCTCTTGAGCTTTTAATTCTTTGCTGATATCAGCTTTTTTTGCCTTATTTTCTTTAATCTCTTTATCAATCGTTTTAATTTGGTTTTTGACGTTATCAAGGTCTTTAGAGCTTTCATCTACACCTGCATAAGAAGATGAAACAACCATATAAAAAAGTAAAAAAATTAAATGATTAAACCTCATGTTTTGAACTGAATTAAATTTTTTCCTGTCATTTCTTGAGGCACTTCACAATTTAATAGTGATAGTATTGTCGGGGCAATGTCTGATAGCTTTCCTCCATCGACTATTTTTTGAGCTTTTGAATTCATTACTATAAATGGAACCAAATTGGTTGTATGTTGGGTATGAGATTGATTATTTTTAACGTCCATCATGAGTTCAGCATTCCCATGGTCAGCGGTAATGATCAATGAACCTTTGACCTTGCGTGTTGATTCAATAATTTTTCCAATACAGAGGTCCATGGCTTCCACCGCTTTTTTTGCTGCATTCAAATCACCTGTATGTCCAACCATATCCCCATTTGCAAAATTACATATGATGACATCGTATTTTTCAGAATTAATCGATGAGCAGAGTTTGTCGGTCACCTCATAAACACTCATCTCAGGTTTTAAGTCATATGTTTTGACATCGGGTGATGGGATGAGAATCCTATCTTCATTCGGGAATTCTTTTTCTTGTCCCCCATTAAAGAAAAAAGTGACATGCGGATATTTCTCAGTTTCAGCGATTCGCAGCTGAGTAAATCCCTTGTCAGCAAGGTAAGAACCCAGAGTATTTTTTAATTGAATTGGAGGAAATAGGACTTTGACATTTTTAAAAGATTGGTCATAGCTCGTCATCGTTAAATAATTTAGATTTTTTAGAATTTTATTTCGATTAAATCCCTTAAAGTTTTTTTCCATGATTGCTCGAGTTAATTCTCGGCCACGATCTGATCGAAAATTTAAAAAGATAACCATGTCACCTTCTTGAACCACAGATTCTTGATGTATAAGGGTTGGAGATACAAACTCATCTAACTCACCTCGGGCATAGGCCTCTTTGAGTGCCTCGAGACTGCTGGGCGATGAAAAATTAGGTTGTCCTTCAATGAGCATTTTGTATACGCTTTCAATACGATCCCAACGGTTATCTCGATCCATTGCAAAAAATCGGCCTGATATTGAACCGAGTTTTCCATACTGATTCGTTTTCAACCATTGTTCAAGATTATAAATGTATTTTTCTGCACTTTTTGGAGGCGTATCTCGACCATCCAGAAAAGCATGAACAAAAGTTTCGGAAACCCCATGTTTTTTTGCAATAGATAAAAGAGCTTCAAAATGATCATAGTGACTATGAACGCCACCGTCAGAAAGAAGCCCAAAAAAATGCAGCCTTCCTTTTTCTTGTTTAAGCAAATTGAAGCCTTCAATCAGAGCTTTGTGTGCATCAAGCTCTTTATTTTGAATCGCGTTATTAATCTTTTGTATATCTTGAAAGACGATCCGGCCGGCTCCAATATTAATATGCCCAACTTCAGAGTTTCCCATTTGACCTTCAGGAAGACCCACATGGTCCTCAGAGGCATTAATTAAACTATGGGGATAATTTGTTTTTAAAAGATCTAAATTTGGAGTATGTGCTTGAGCAATTGCATTATGCTCAATGTCTATGGAATGACCAAATCCATCCAGAATTAATAAAGTGATTGTATTTTTTTTTGACATAGTAAAAACTTAATATAAATAATTATATCACTGCAGCATTAGCTATAATATCTGAGCTTAAATAAAAACATTGAAATTATAAGATTAATCCCAATATATAAAATAATTATGAAAATTACTATGTATACCAGCGGCTTTTGCCCCTATTGTACAAATGCGGAAAGACTTTTAAAGAATAAGGGCGTTCAAGTCATTGATAAAATTTTTATCGACGAGTCTGAGGATGCGCTTTCTCAAATGATTGAAATGACCGGAAGAAGAACAGTGCCACAAATTTTTATAAACGATCAACACATTGGTGGTTTTGATGATCTCCGCAAATTTGATCAATCGGGTCAGCTAGATCAAGTTATAGCTAAATCATCCACTTAGCACTAGGTTTTCATTGGGAGACAGTGTAAAATCTGTCGTTTAAAAATTAAATGTTGGAAAAAATATGGCTGAAGATAAAAAGAAAAAAACGACCAAGGCTTCAAAATCAACGAAAGCAAAAGGAATGGATCCTTCACAGGCTCAACAACCTGGATTTGCAATTGAAAAGCTTTATTTAAAAGATGCATCAGTAGAGGTTCCCAATGCCCCTGAAATTTTTACGAACCGAGAGGCTCCAAAAATTGGCATAGAATTGAATAATACGGCTAGACCATTAGCTGATGGATTTTATGAAGTATCTCTTCAAGTCACGGTCACCTCAAAACAAGAAGATAAAGTTGCTTTTTTAGTTGAGGTGACTCAATCAGGCATTTTCCAAATTAGTAATATTCCTAATGAGGGATTAGAAATGGTGCTCGCTATTACCTGCCCAAATATTTTATTCCCCTATGCTAGAGAAGCTGTATCAGATATGGTGACTAAGTCAGGATTTCAACCGGTATTATTAAATCCAATTAATTTTGAGAACTTGTATTTACAACAAAAACAACAACAAGCTCAAAAAACAAAAACTGATGATTAATAAACAAAAGTGCGTTGCACTTTTGTTTTTAGCTTTTTTTTGTTTTTCATTGAGTGCTGAATATTTATCTGTTGGTGTTGATCAATCTTTTCTGCATGAAGCACCATCTGATTCCACAAAAAAAACTTTTATTGTCACTAAAGGTTATCCTCTTGAGGTAATTGTGAGTCTAAAGGAGTGGAAAAAAGTGAAGGATCACCAGGGAGCAATTAACTGGATTCCATCGAATCACCTTTCTTCAAAAAAAATGGTATTGAACTTTAAGGCTAATAATCCAATTCATTTAGAGCCAAATGATTCAAGTCCGACGTTGGCTTTTGTAGCAGAAAACGTTGTCCTTGAGATTGTTGATAATAAAAGAATTGATAATTGGATTAAGGTTTACTCCAAATCAACTGAGGTAGAGGGTTTTATCTCGATTGAGAATCTTTGGGGTATCAAATGAATGTTGCTGTCTTAGGGGCTGGGGCCTGGGGTACAGCTCTGGCAATTCAGGCAGCTAAAAAAGTTCCTGTGATTCTATGGGCCAGAGATTCTGGACACATTTCAGGAATGCAAAAGGCAAGAACAAATCCTAAATATTTGGGCGACTTTAAATTTCCAGAGCCCTTAAAGCTTAGCGCTTCACTTGATGAAGCTGTTAATTTTGCTGATATTATCGTATCAGCTGTTCCTACCTCTGCCTTTGCATCAGTGGTTAAAAATATACAAACCATAGATTCAAAAAAGCCAATTATTTGGACAAATAAAGGTTTAGAAAAAGAGACGGGTTTATTTCCTCATGAGATTTTAAACAAATCTATCTCAAATACGAATTTGGAGCATGGTGTTTTATCGGGGCCTAGTTTTGCTGCAGAGTTAGTTCGTAACTTACCTACAGCGGTTACAGTGGCCGCCTCAAGTGAAGATCTTGCATTAAAAGTTGCAGAAATTTTTCATCATCACAGTATGCGTATTTACCTCAGTGATGATATTGCCGGAGTATCTATTAGCGGGGCACTAAAAAATATTATTGCTATTGCTGCTGGTATATCTGATGGAATGGGTTTTGGAAATAATGCAAGGGCTGCACTCATCACAAGAGGTATTGCTGAGATAACTAGATTTGGCATTAGTCATGGAGCAAAAGAAGAAACTTTCATGGGTTTAGCAGGCATCGGTGATTTAATGTTGACCTGTACTGGACAATATTCAAGGAACAGAGAAGTTGGGTTACGTTTAGCAGAAGGAAAAGTTCTTTCGGAGATATTGTCATCACTGGGACATGTGGCTGAAGGGGTAAACGCCTGTTACGAAGTAAAGAAGCGTATTAAAAGTGATGTTGATATGCCAATTGTTCAACAGGTTTACCAGGTGTTAACCAATAATATCTCTGCATCTGAAGCAGTAAAAAGTTTACTTTCGAGATCACTCCGACCCGAAAGTTAATTTCCATTGGTAAAGTTGTTTTGTCTCCATGCTTCGTATAAAACAATTGATACGGTATTGGCAAGATTAATGCTTCGATTATTTGATGCCATAGGAATTCTTAAAAGCATGTCTGGCCCAATTATGCCTCTAATTTTTTCTGGCAAACCTCTTGTTTCTGGTCCAAATATAAAAAAATCATTTTTTTTAAAATTTACATGGTGATAGTATTTTGTACCTTTCGTTGAAATACCATACAAATTAATATTTTCATGAATTTTTAAAAAATGTTGAAAATTATCATAGATTTGAATCAAATTATTATCAATATAGTCTAACCCAGCGCGCCGGAGTGTTTTTTCATTGAGATCGAAACCCAAGGGTTGAATGAGGTGGAGACTCGCATCAGCATTTGAACATAAGCGGATAATGTTTCCAGTATTGGGGGGGATTTCAGGTTCAAATAAGACAATATTAAACATTTGATTATTTTTTAATCTTTTGTTAATTAAAATTTTTGTATGGTTAACATTTAAGTATTATAATATTCTTTATTTCTTTTGAGGACTTAATTGTGGACCAAAATATACAATTTCATACAAAAAGCATTAAAAAAGAACAAGTAACTAAAAATATTTCAAATGAATACATTAAATCATTATTCTTAATGCCATTTAATGATCTGATATATCAGGCACAGCAAGTCCATAGATCAAATTTTGACGCGAATAAAGTCCAACTGAGTACTTTGTTGTCCATTAAAACGGGAGGGTGTTCTGAAGATTGTGCCTATTGCCCCCAATCTGCAAGATACAACACTGACGTTGAGAATGAAAAAATACTTGCTCTCGATGAAGTAATTTTAGCGGCTAAGGCCGCCAAGGAATCAGGCGCTAGCAGATTTTGTATGGGCGCCGCCTGGAGATCACCAAAACAAAAAGATTTAGATTTGGTCAAAGAGATGATTGTTGAAGTTAAAAAACTGGGATTAGAATCCTGTGCAACATTGGGAATGCTCAATCAAGATCAAACAAGGCAACTCAAAGAGGTTGGCCTTGATTACTATAATCATAACTTAGACACATCTCCAGAATTTTATGGAGACATTATCAGTACAAGAACTTACCAAGACCGTCTAGATACTCTTCAAAATGTGAGAGATCAGGGAATACACGTCTGTTGTGGGGGTATTGTAGGTATGGGCGAAAATTTAGATGAGCGAGTTGGATTGTTGGCTGAGCTTGCCAATCTCACGCCACAACCTGAAAGTGTGCCCATAAATCTTTTAACTCAGGTTGAGGGGACTCCTTTATTTGGAATAGATGAGTTGGACCATTTTGATTTTGTGAAAACAATTGCAGTTGCCAGAATCTTAATGCCTAAGAGTTATGTAAGGTTATCTGCAGGCAGGGAGAAAATGAATGAAGCTACACAAGCTCTCGCATTTCTTGCAGGGGCAAACTCAATATTTTATGGAGAGGAATTACTCACTACTGAGAATCCTGCCTCCGAAAAAGATCAACAGTTGATGAAAAAATTAGGAATAACAGCAATTTAATATCCAATGAATGAATTTCATCATTATTTAGCGGAATTAAGAAAAAAAAATTTATATAGATATCGGGTCGACCGAGAAGATCAGTGGATTAATTTTTCTGATAATGATTATTTAGGCTTAAGAAAAAATAAGCTAATTTCAGAGGCTTTAAAGCAATCTATCGATCAACACGGTAATGGTTCTGGAGCCTCACATTTAATTTCTGGACATTTTTTAAGTCATTCAAAAGTAGAAGAAAAAATAGCAGGAATTTTAGGGTTTGAAAAAAGCCTTTTTTTCCACAGTGGGTATATTGCCAACGCTGCTTTTTTTAAAAATTTTTTAAAAAAAGGAGATGATGTCTTTTTAGATAAATTATGTCATGCATCCATATACGATGGGATTCTCAGTGTGGATGCAAATTTAATTCGATATCCTCATCTAAATTACCAGTATCTAGAAAAAAAATTAAAAACCAGCAAAGCATCAAAAAAAATTATTGTCACAGACAGTGTCTTTAGTATGGATGGAGATTGTGCGTTACTAAAAGATTTAATGGCATTATCTAGTCAATATAATGCCTACCTTTATATTGATGATGCTCATGGATTTGGTGTTTACGGTGATCATGGATTAGGTGTTATGGAAGAACAAAACTGCTTAAATTTCAATAAAAATAGGATCATTCATTTAACGACTTTTGGCAAAGCAGCTGGTGTTTCAGGAGCTGCGCTTTGTGGCCCAGAGCATATTATTGAATTCATCAAACAAAAATCAAGAGAATATATATACACTACAGCAACACCTCCTTATATCGCTGATGGAGTTTTAACTGCAATAGATTTGATCATCCATGGGAATCACTTAAGGGATCAATTAAAACAAAATATAGTTTATTTCAGAGGTTTAATTCGAAATCAGGACTATCTGTCTAATGTCCATGGACCTATTCAGCCGATAATGATTAACAACAATCTTAAAGTCATTTCGTATCAAGAAGCTCTAAAAGCAATTGGAATACATGTTGCTGCAGTTAGGGCACCGACAGTTCCGTTAAATAGTTCAAGGCTAAGGGTTACCATTCGAGCAGACCATACTCAGGAGGATATAAGATTATTAGCAAGTCAGTTAAATTACACTTTAGAAAATGAACATTAAAATCATTGGTGAAGGTTATCCCATAGTTATGTTACATGGATGGGCAATGAACCTGAAAATTTTTGAACCATTTGTCGAGTTATTTAATATCAAGAAATATAAATTTATCTTAATTAATCTACCGGATATGCATGATGAGATGATTTGGGATGAGGTTATTGAAGAAATTGATGGTTCATTAAAAAAAATATCTATAAAAGAATTCGATCTTTTTGGTTGGTCGCTTGGTGGGCAGATTGCTATTGATATTTATTTAAAAAATAAAAAACTTGTAAATCAACTTTATTTGGTAGCGACCACCCCACAATTTGTTAATTCAGAACAATGGAAATTGGGTCTAGAAAAGAATATTTTTGAAAATTTTTCCACAGGGATTTTATCAGATTCAAAAAAAACACTTAATAAATTTTTTAATCTTCAACTGATAGGGCAAGAGAATAAAAAAGACCTCCTTAATTTTTTGGATTCAAATGTATCTAAAGAGAAAATAAATATCTCTTCTCTGCATAATTATTTAAAACATATGGAGACGAAAAATTATAATAACGCTCTTGAACAGATCTCATGTCAAGTAAATTTGATAAGTGGCAAGAAGGATAAAATTGTTCCCATAGAATCCCAATATGAATTATTAAAGCTAATTAAAAATAAAAGACATTTATTCATTGACGAAGCTTCCCACATTCCTTTTTTATCTCATGCTGTGCATTGTAAAAGTTTTATGATGCGAAATTATGAATAAACAAAAAAAAATAAAAGACTTTAACCGTGCGGCTAATGTTTATGACAAAAATGCTGTCATGCAGCATCAGATTGCTGAGGACCTTATTGATCGATTAAGATTTATAAAAATTAAACCAAAGAAAATTCTTGACCTTGGATCTGGAACTGGTTTTACAACGAATAAATTAATTGATTTATATCCTGATGCAGATATTTATGAAACTGATATTGCAATTGAAATGTTAAAAAAATCTAAATCTAACAATACAACCATAAAATCTTTTTTTAAAAGAAATAATATTACATACATTAACGCTGACATGGATTTAATGCCATTTGATAAGCAATCATTTGATTTAATCATCTCATCGAGCTCTATTCAATGGTCATCAAATATAAATAGTTTATTTGAAAATATTTTTTCATTATTAAGGCCTGAGGGTTTGCTTATTTTTTCTACCTTCTTAAAAAATACTCTATCAGAGTTACAATCCTTTACTGACTCAAAACTAACAAATGAATTTTTTAGCATTCAAGAATATGCCCAAATGCTTATTTCTAATCATTTTTATGATCCTGTTTTAATGAAAGATGAGTTTAGAATAGATTATAACGATGCATTAAGTGCCCTGCGTGATTTAAAAAAGATTGGTGTTAGTAAATCGAGTGATGATCATAAAGGGTTACGATCAAATCAATTTTTACGTAATTTAATTCAGCATATGGATCAGTATAAAATTGACAATAAAAACTATTTAACCTACGAAGTTTTGTTTGCACATGCCTGGAAATTAAATAATAGTCAGGAAAAATCAATAAGTTTTATTAAATCATGAGTAAATATTTTATAACGGGGACGGGTACTGATATTGGAAAAACTTTTGTTACTAGCTTATTGATACAACATTTGGGGCAGAAAAATAAAATGATTGGAATTAAACCAATTGCCGCAGGGATTGAAGCTGATAATTCATTAAATAACGATGTGACATCATTATTGAAATCTTCAAATAGTTTATTAACAGCAGAAGAGATTAATTTTTATACTTTTAAAAAAGCTGTATCACCACATATTGGTGCCGAAGAGGAAAATGTGAATGTTGATTTTGAGTTTATCAAGAATAAGATTGATGTATTAACTAACCAATTTGATCACATATTGATTGAAGGGGTAGGGGGGCTAATGTCACCTGTCGATAATTCGCGAACCAATCTCGATTTAATTAAATACCTTCATGTCCCAGTAATTTTTATTGTGGGACTTAAGTTGGGATGTATCAATGAAGCTTTACTCACCCTTGAAGTATTGCGTTCTCATAATATTCATCTTGTGGGTTGGATTGCAAATGAGGTTGATTCAAAAATGCTTGAAATTAACAAAAATATTGAGTACTTGAAAAAGAATATCGATTGCCCCCTGATTGAAATAATTCAGCATCAATCAAAACAAACAAATGCTCCTCGTTTTGAGGCATTTAAAAAATTAATCAACTCCATATAAGTTAAATTCAAGAATATAATCAAGAATTTTTTTATTAAGGTGCTTGCTACATTCTACAAGCTCTCGATTTTTTAAATTCATCTTGATTTCTGAGGAGGAGATATTGTAACCTCGCCCTTGATGGTAATGGATAATTTGATTTGCTGATGTGATAAAATCTTCGAAATTATTTTCAATAGTAAATTTTTCTGATCGTATAAAATTGAAAAAATTCTTTGAATTTGCACCACGATTGATAACAAGAATTTTAGTTTTATTTAATAATTGCTGCCAATCTTTCCATTTCTTAAAGTGATAAAAAGAATCCTCTCCCATAACAAAGCATATTTTTGGATATTCTTTTAAAAAATGATCAATCGAATCTATGGTGTATGAGGGGTTATCCGAGCGAAATATTTCATAGTTACTGATTTCAACCCCTGTTACTGCTAAATTAATCATGTGTAATCGATGATTAGAGTGTGTGAGTTTTTTTGTAAAAGGTGAATTACCGGTTGGGAGAAGTATAATTTTTTTAAAGCTTAAGACCTTAAGTACGTCAACGATGTATTGATGGCCATTATGAAAAGGATCAAAAGCACCTCCATATAAGGCAACATAATCCTCCATTAACTTCTTAACTGACCCTCACCAAAAACAACATATTTTTCTGATGTTAAACCTTCTAGCCCTACAGGTCCTCGCGCATGAAATTTATCTGTTGAGATGCCTACTTCAGCTCCTAGACCATACTCAAAACCATCTGCAAAGCGAGTAGATGCATTTACCATTACCGATGACGAATCTATCATTTTTATAAATTCTTGGGCATTAGAATAGTTTTCAGTAATAATCGCCTCTGTATGCTTTGAGGAGTGCTGGTTGATAAAGCTGATTGCTGTTTTTAGCGAAGACACACTTTTAATTGAAATAATTGGCGCTAAATATTCTTCATAAAAATCTTCTTTAGAAGCCTTGTTGATGAATGGCAGGATGGATAATGTTTCAGGACAACCCCTCATTTCAACACCATGTTTCCTAAATATTTTTGCAATTTTTGGTAAGAAAATACTCGCTATTTTTTTATGAACAATTAATGATTCGAGAGTATTACACGTTCCGTATCTTTGTGTTTTGGCATTTTCAACAATTTTTAAAGCCATTGGCATTGACGCAAATTCATCCACAAAAATATGACAATTTCCATCAAGATGTTTTATAACAGGAATTTTTGCATTATCACTGATATTTTTGATGAGCCCTTTACCCCCCCTAGGAATAATCACATCAATGTAATCTTTCGCAGTGATAAGTTGTTGGACTAAATCGCGATTTGTATCATTGATGACCTGGACACAATCTTTTGGAAGACCAGATTTCTCAAGTGACTTTGTAATTAAATTTGCAAGATATAAATTAGAGTTGATGGCTTCCGAGCCACCACGAAGGATTAAACAATTTCCAGATTTTACTGCCAAGGCAGCAGCATCAATGGTGACATTTGGTCTTGATTCGTAAATCATTAAAATCGTACCAAGAGGTACACGCATTTTGCCAATTTTAAGACCATTTGGCCTGACTTGTATATTTTCAATATTTCCAATTGGGTCACTCAATGAGTGAATATTTTTTAAGCCTTCACACATGGATTCGATTGTTTTTTTGTTGATTCTTAGCCGATCAACAAATGCCGCATCTTGTTTATTTTTGATGGCGGTATTTAAGTCTTTTTGATTTTCTTTTATGATCAGACTGCTATTTTTATTTATCAAAAGTTCTAAATTTTTTAAAAAAATATCTTTTTGAGCTGAGTTGGCACCAGATATTAATGGGGTAGATTGTTTGGCGTTTTCCAGCACATTTTTAATGTATTTATTCATGATGAACTAATTTATGAGTCAAGATCATTATTTTTTTAATTTCAGTTACGGGGTTGGTTTGCATATCCTGCCCTTTACTTATTTTATCAATAGTGTGGATCTTTTGGAGTATTTTCTGAATTAATTTGGCATGTATTTTCTGGGATAATTTCTTACAATAGACTGACATATCACCAAACAGCCTAAGGCTTTTGAGGTCAATATTTGGGTTTAGCTTGTGACGGAAAACAGATTTGTAAAACCAAAATAAAAGACTATTAAATTGAATAGGGTCATTTCCAGTTTCAAAAAAACGATTTATTTTTTTTATAAAATCTGACTTTGATCCTGAAAATATGGCTGAAATAAGATCAAAACTGTTATATATGGATTGGTCATTTATTTGATCTTTGTAATCTGGTGTTATCGATTTAATTTTTAGGTAGTTATGAAGAAATAAATAATTATTTGAAGAGACAATCTCCAATGACTGAACTTCATCATTTGTTAAATTTAATTGATCTCTGAGGTTTAGATAATTAATATATTGAGATAATTCGTAAATTTTAAAAGTGGCATCAATACAAGTTGTATAATTATTTTGAGTCAATTTCATCGTAAATTTACTTTTTGGGACTTTGATAATAAATATATTTTCACTTGTATTTGTATTAAGAAGCTCTGTGAAACTTAAAATATTTTTATCATTTTTTTGGTTAATTACTAAAAGTGACCTGTCGCCAAAAAGATTCGCTTCAAGATAAGTATTTAAATCTTTATCAGTATTGTTTTCATCAAGATTTATTATCGGGGCATGGGGAATAAGAATATTTTTAATATAGTTAATTAAATCACTTACGATAACTTCATCATCATACTGAATAAAAAAATATTGAAAACTTTGAATATTAGATTGATTGACATCAAATATTCTTAAGTTCATTTATCTAAATTATTTATTTCAGTGATGATTGATCTCGAGATTTGTTCCACCATCGAGTCTTTTAAAATAGACTCTTCTGCGGCTGCTGCATTATATAGAGCAGGGTCGTAAGTGTATTCTCGAATAGCCTCTAATCTTCTCTCATTCGACCATTTATCGTTTGCTTTGATTCGATATGATACCGTTTGAATTAATTCAAATTCTCCAACTTGCCCATTTCCTGCTAAAGATAAGATTCTTTTATTAAAATTATTCTCTAAAATTTCAATTACCAGCTCCCCATTTCCGCTTTTTTCTTCAGCTATTTTTCCATAAGAAAATTGTTTCTTTATATTTTGTGAAATAGCTGTTGAATCCCCAATGATTGAGTAGGATTCATAATTGACTGAGATAGGTTTTCTTAATTGGAAGCCGCATGAAATTTGCAAACTGCAAATAATAAAAAAGACGACTATAAATTTATTTTTACTCATATCACAATATTTAATATTTTATTTTTTATGAAAATTATTTTTTTGACTTCATTTTTATTGTTAATAAATCTTAACACTTTTTCACTTGCAAAGGCTTTTTCTTCGATAATGCTTTGCGGGGTGTCGGTATCTATTTCTAAATTTTCTCTGACCTTACCATTAACTTGTATGACTACAGTTTGTTTCTTCCTTTGCAGTGCCTGCTTATCTACTTTTGGCCAATTTTCTTTTTTTATGTCCTCATTTGTGAGTGCTTTAAAAACATACTCACAGAAATGGGGCACAAATGGAGATAGCATAATTAATAATTTTTTATAACCAAAATACACATTTGATATATTTTTTTCAGAATTAATTGAGGAAATATAATTCACAAACTCCATCAGACTGGCAATAGCAGTATTAAAACTGTGCCTCCTATCAATATCATCAGTAACTTTTTCAATAGTTTTGTTTAATTGATAGGTAAATTCTTCATTTTGCGAAGGTTCTTCACTCAGATTTTTTATATTTTGCTGCTTTAAAAGATTATTAAATTTATAAATTTGTGTATAAATTTTCTTTAAAAACCTGTGCGATCCTTCAATGCCTTGATCAGACCATTCAAGACTTTGCTCAGCAGGAGCGGCAAACATGATAAATAATCTAGCTGTATCAGCTCCATATTTTTCAATTAAATCACCTGGGTCTACAGTATTCCCCTTAGATTTAGACATTTTTGACCCATCTTTTAGTACCATCCCTTGGGTTAACAAGTTATCAAATGGCTCAGAAATTTTTATTAAGCCGATATCTCTCAGCAGCTTGGTAAAAAATCGCGCATATAAAAGATGAAGAATGGCATGCTCAATTCCTCCAATGTATTGATCAACAGGTAGCCAATAATTAACTTCGTCATTCAACATTTGTTTATTTTCGTCAGGACAGGCATATCTTGCAAAATACCAAGAAGATTCAACGAAAGTATCCATCGTGTCTGTTTCTCTTTTGGCATTTCCTCCACATTCTGGACATTTGCAATTAATAAAAGACTCTTCAGTTTTGATGGATTGATTTTCGAAGTCAAACTTATTTTTTTTGGGGAGTAGCACTGGTAAATTTTTCTCACTTTCACAGACCTCTCCACAATTGGTGCAATGGATGATCGGGATTGGACATCCCCAGTATCTCTGCCGTGAGATTCCCCAATCTCGCAATCTATATTTGGTTTGTTTCTCAGCTAAATTATTTTTTGAAAGCTCTAATCCAATTTGATCAATTGCATTGTCACTGGATAGACTGTTGAAGCGGTCAGAGTTTATTAAAATACCTTTTTCTGGAGAGCACTCATTATTCGATTCAATAACTTTTTTAATAGGAATCGAATATTTATTAGCAAATTCATAGTCTCTTTCGTCATGAGCTGGAACCGCCATGATCGCTCCTTCACCATAAGCCATCAATACATAATTACTAATCCAGATTGGAATTAATTCGTTATTAATCGGATTTGAGGCATGGAGTCCAGTAAAGATTCCTTTTTTCTCAGCTTTGGCTTGATCAGCAGTGGACACGCCAGTTTTTTTAATTGAATCTATGAAATTTCGAATATCCTCATTTTTAAGGCTTAAATTTTTTGAAATTGGATGATCTGGAGCAAGTGCTAAAAAGGTTACCCCAAAAATGGTATCTAGTCTTGTAGTAAAAACAGATATTTTTTCGAACTCTTTTTGTTGGAAATCCACTTTAAATCCAAAACTTTTACCAATCCAATTTTTTTGCATTAGAGTAACTTGCGACGGCCAGTTATTCAGATTTTCAAGCTCTTTATCTAGCTCTTCGGCATAGTCTGTGATTTTGAAAAAATATTGAGGTATCTCCTTCTGCTCCACAAGCGCGCCAGACCTCCAACCCCTTCCATCAATGACTTGTTCATTTGCCAATACGGTTTGATCGATCGGGTCCCAATTAACGACAGATGTTTTCTTATATATCAATCCTTTTTTAAATAATTGAATAAAAAACCATTGTTCCCACTTGTAATAACTTGGATGACAAGTTGCAATTTCCCGCCCCCAATCTAAAGACAAGCCTAATGAGTTCAATTGTGACTTCATGGAGCTTATATTTCCAAAGGTCCACTCATCAGGTAGTGTTTGATTTTGGATAGCTGCATTTTCAGCAGGAAGGCCAAAAGCATCCCATCCCATGGGCTGCATTACATTAAAGCCATTTAGTCTTTTAAAGCGAGATATAACATCTCCAATTGTGTAATTTCGAACATGACCCATATGTAATTTTCCACTTGGGTATGGAAACATGGAAAGAACATAATATTTTTTTTTATTTAAATCTTTTTTTGATGAAAACAAATCATTTTTTTGCCAATCAGATTGGCAATTTCTCTCAATATTTTTGAAATCATAATTTTCGTTCATAGTTTTAAGCAATAGACTTTCTTAACAAGATATTTATTGAGTCGATATTTGCCGTTCCGTCAATGCTGATAAAATTTAATTCATGAGCTGCTGATTTATCCTGGTAGAAACTAATTAATGGTTTCGTAGATTTATGATAATTTGCTAATCTACTAATCACTGTCTCTTCTTTATCATCATCTCTAATGATAAGTTCCTCGTTGGTTATGTCATCCTTATTCGCATTTTTTGGTGGGTTAAATTGGACATGATATGTTCTTCCTGAAGCAGGATGGACTCTTCTTCCTGAAAGTCTTTCAATAATAACTTCATCTGGAACTTCTATAGCCACAACATAATTTATTTTTACCTGAGCTTCATCAAGAGCTTTTGCCTGGCTTAATGTTCTGGGAAATCCATCCAACATAAACCCTCGAGAGCAATCTTCTTGGATTATTCGCTGCTTCACTAAATCAATAATGAGGTTATCGGGAACAAGTTCGCCACGATCCATAAATGATTTTGCTTTTAATCCAAGATCTGATTTGTTTTGTACAGCTTCTCTTAGCATGTCGCCAGTAGATATTTGTGGAATGCCAAACTGTTTATTTAGGAACGCTGCTTGAGTCCCCTTTCCAGCTCCTGGAGCCCCTAGAAGTAAAATATTCATAAATATTCCTAAATTACAAAAGTCATCATTATATCAATAAGAATTTTTCTTATCATCAATAAACACATAATTAACTATTTTTAAAAAATCTTCTACTGATAAGTCCTCGGCTCGTGAGGTTGGGTCTAATTGAAGTGAATCAAAATCTTTTTCACTGAGAATATTTTTAAGATTATTTTTTAAGTTTTTTCTTTTAAATTTAAATGAAGCTTTTACTATTTTTTTATATTGTTCATAAACAAACTCATTATATTTATTGTGTCTGGTGAGTTTAATGAATGATGATTTAACTTTAGGGGCTGGTTCAAAAGCATTTGGATTTACATCAATAAGTTTTTCAGTATCAAAATAAAAATTGACTAAATTCGTAAGTATTGAATTATCTTTGGTCCCAATTTGAGCGATTAATCGATCTGCAACCTCTCGCTGGAACATAAAATACATATGAGTAATTTGTTTTATAGGGAGTAGTTTGAAGATAATTTCACTTGAAATGTAGTAGGGGAGGTTTCCAATAACTATATTAAATTTATTAAAAAATTGTTCATCAAGCTTTAATACATCAATTTGAATAATTTCAAGATTTGTGGAGTTTATTTGCTTAAGAATATTGATCATGTCAACATCAATTTCAATAATCGTAAGCGGATTTATTTTTTTAATTAATTCCCTTGTTAACGCGCCTTTTCCTGGTCCAATTTCGAGGAAGGTTTTTGATGCATCAAATTTTATTTCACTAATAATTTGATTAATCACATTATGATCAACTAAAAAGTTTTGACCAAATTTTTTTTTGGCTATGACCATTTCAAGAAAGTTTTAAAGCAAGATTTATTGCATTTAAAAAACTTTTCGTAGATATTTTTACTTTTAATCCCACAATATCTTCGGCAGTCCCATGGTCTACTGAGGTTCGGATGATCGGTAAGCCTAAGGTCAGATTTACACCGGTATCAAAATGAACAGCTTTAAAAGCACTTAGTGCTTGATCATGATACATGTAATAAATACAGTCATAATTATCTCTATTATTTTTTATGTATGCAGTGTCGCCAGGTATTGGCCCATCTATGATTATATGATAATTATTTCTCAACTCCTCAACAGCGGGACTGATGTGTAGCTCTTCTTCGTTGCCAAATAAACTATTTTCTCCAGCGTGAGGATTCAGACCAGTAATTAAAATTTTAGGGTGTTTGATTTTTAATTGTTTTTTTAAGCAATTATTTAAAATAATTATTTTTTTGATGATTTCTTTTTTTTTAACTTTTTTAATTGCTTCTTTGAGGCTGAGGTGCATTGAATTGAGAGCTACAATTGATCTATCAGAACTCACAAAGGTCATCATTGTTGGAAACTTATTTTCAAATATTTCTTCAAGATATTCAGTATGGCCAGAAAATTTTTTTGATGGCGTTGATAACTTATTTTTATTGACAGGAAGAGTAACTAAAGCACTTGATTCCTTATTTTTACATGACTCAACCGCCATATTAATTGAATTAAGGACTAAATCTTTATGAGTTCTTGAATTTATATCGATAATTTCAATATTCGGATGATTTTTGTTTATATTTAAACCTAATAATTTTGATCGGTTATAGATTAATTCTTTATTACCAAAAATTTTGATTTTGAAATCATTGTCCTCTTCAAATAAGAGTGCACATAAATCATAACCAATTCCATCTGGATCTCCTGCAGAAACAGCAATAGTTTTCAGACTTGTGTCACTATTCATTTCTAATTTCAATAAAGGCTTCTGCTTTCAATGCTGAGATCCAGTCTTCAAAAAGAAGTTCGGTTCTTTCATTAATAAGATCCATCTTAATTTGATTATCAATATTTTCTGACCTCATATCTTCAATTTTTGTATCTGTATATTGAATAATATGCCACCCATTATTTGTTTGAAATGGTGCACTAATTTCATTTTTATCTATTTTAGACAATTCAAGTTCAAGTTTTTGATCCATTCCCTCTGAAAACCAACCAATCTTTCCTCCGTTGGTTGAAGAGAAGTCCTCAGAATATTTCTTCGCGAGTGTTTCAAAATCACCCCCGTTTTGTATTTCTTCGCGTAATCTATTTAATTTATTAATGACGTCACCTTCGGATTGTATTTCAGAGGTTTTAATCACAATTTGACGAACAAAATACTTTTGCACCTCTTTTCTTGACATGTTTGCGTCATTGAGGCTTTGCAGAGAGTTGACTTTTATAATATGAATCCCATTTCCTGATTCAAATGGTTTGGAAATGTCCCCTGTTTTAAGATTGTCTAGTTGTGTTATAAAAATTTCAGGCAATTCATTTTTACTTAATTCTCCGAGAGAGCCACCTTGATTAGAATCTGGAGCATCTGAGTACTCATAAGCAACTTTTTTAAACTCTTCACCTTGAAGCATTTGATATAGTTTCTTGCCTAACTCTCGCTTCTCTTCTTTCTCTTTTGCAGAAGGATCTTGGGGGAACTTTAATAATATGTGAGATAAGTTGTAAATATCTGGTTTTATTTTAGCTAATTTTTTTTTATGTTTTTGAACTTCAAAATCTGAAATATTTAATTTCGAACTAATTTCTTGATTTTTTACTTTTTTTAATAAAATTTCATATTTTAAATTACTAACAAATTCGTCATAACTAGATCCTTGTATTTTTAAACTTTCTTTAAATTCTTCTAGTGTAATATTATTAGATTTTGTGATGTTATTAATCAGATTATCAACATCTTCAGCGGTTACTTTAATATTCCAATCAGTTGCGTAATTTTCAAGCAGCTTTTTTTCGATTAACTCATCAAGAACTTTTTTTTCAATTACACTTTCTTCCGGAGGCTGAATTTTATTTTGTTTAAAAAACGAGTAGGCTTTATTCAGTCCGTCTTCAAGGTCCCTGTAGGTAATTGGTTCTTTATTGACTATAGCAATGATTCTATCGAGCTCTTGAAATGAAAATGATGGATTGATAAAAAAACTAAAACAAACGAAAAATATAAATATTTTTATTTTATTCATAGTTTTGTCTTCTGATGTCGTCATCTAGCGATGAGGCCCATGATGCCCCAGGAACATTGCGCATTAAAACTCTGTCAAGCTTTCTGGCTTTACCTGAACCGATGCTTCCAAGACCTCCCAGTTCTAACTGAAACCAAAGAGTATAGTTCGGATCTTGTTCCGTTGCTAACGAAAGGCGATGTAAAACTACCCTTGAAGACCAGCATCCTGCATCGTATTCTAGACCTCCTAAAGATTCAGCAACTTTTGAAGTTTCAAGATCAAAGTTGTATCGTCCAATAGCATAGTACCCTTGTCCTAAAGGCCATTGACCCGCTAAATTCAATTGTTTGAGTCTGGTCTCGTTGGTTGATGGAAATTCAATAAAGCGGTAATCAAATTTAAGTAACTTACCGGCTTGAGGGTTATATTTGAACCCATAAGCAACCCTTTTTGAAGAATTCTGTTCTGGATTGTATTGAGTCATTGATCTGAAAGATAAATCTTTAGTGATACGAGCATTTGCACCAAATATGAAATCACTCGATGATCTTTCAAGACTGGAACCAGCACTTGAATAAAGCGGATCATTGAGTACATTTCGATCAGATAAATAAAACCGTTGTGCAAATGTTAGAGCTACCCTCTCAACACCAGATGAATCAAGAATTCTAGATGTAAGGCCAGTGGTCAGTTGGTTGGTGTCCTCTATTCTGTCGTATCCTATAAATTGAGACTCGGAAAAAATATTGTAAAGATTTAAATCCATCAGACGAGTATCGTAGACAGGCAACATCGATTGATTATGAAATGGGGTGTATGAATAAAATGCTCTTGGCTCAAGTGTCTGCGTTAATGAGTTGCCAAAAAAATTCATTGTGCGATCAAAATAGAGGCCACTATCAATGGAAGCTGTTGGTATAAGCATACTTTCAGAAGTAGAGGTCGCCCCATGGTTTATGTCATAGTTTCTGTAATTTAAGGAAATTTTTGGCTTCACATAGGAAAAACTATTTTCAATGATTGCCATTGTGAATGCTTGGTTATATACAAATCTACTGCCGGTTGGTTTAAAATCTCCGTCTGAATAGCCCAGAGGCTTTAAATCTGTACTTATAAACTTATTATGTGAGTTATTTGCATCAAATTCTGTGTATTCAAATTTTGATGAGGAGTTAACTCCCATGAACTCATCACTTCTATTCAAGAAAATTTGCGGTAATTTTTCATAAGGCGAACTCGTTGTTAAAGATTGAAATTTTTGAACCCTTAAGCCTGAATTCCATCCAGAGAATGTGTAATCAAGACCAAACTCTTGAGGCAAAATAACCCTAGATGTTTTTGATACCAATGATGACATATCAGCAAAGTAATCGTTGTCAGAGACTTTTTGGTAATTATAAAAACCAGAAAAATTATTTGTAAATTTTTGCTTATGTTTTAAATTAAGCAAATATCGTTGCTGATTAGTCATATAGTCATTATTTAAAAATTCAACGTTCGTTTCACCTGCCGAATTATCATTAAGGTATCGATATTGACCGCCGATTTGTAAACCTCTTTTCCCCATGTATCTTGGGGTTATAGTCGCATCTTGGTTAGGAGCAATATTAAAATAATATGGTGTTCTTAATTGAAATCCACTTCGGGTTGTTGTGCCCCACGTTGGGCTTAAGAATCCTGATTTTCTTTCATTATTAAATGAAAAATTTACCTTCGGTGAATACATTATGGGGACACCTTTAAATTCCATTCGAGCATTTGTGGCATCGACTGATTTTGATTTATTGTCAATATTAATTTCACTGCCCTTAATGAACCAGTCTGTTTTACCGACTTCGCAGGTGGTAATCTCTGCATTATTTAAAGTGGTTTTATTTTCACCCTGAATCGAGAGTTTAGATGCATAGCCCCTTATGGATTGGTTAATGGATGACTGATTCGTTGTGTCTGTATCAAAAGTGGCCTCGGGAATTTCTCCTACCGACTCATCGACATCTAACATTAATTGCTGTCCAGTAATTAATGTATTCCCACTTTTTAATTTCACATTACCGTTGGCTTCAAGTTGATTGGATATTTGATCGAAGATAATCGTGTCTGCTTCAATACGCTTACCAGACTTGATGAGAACAGCGTTCCCTGAAGCTTTGATTTGCTTATCGATGGTATTTTCAAGAGATTCACCCTCAATAATTAAATCTGTATCATTTGGGTTATCAATTGCAAAGCAATTGCTAATAACTAAATAACCTAAAATAACTGATTTAGTTAAAATAAAGAGTGTGCGCTTATTAAAAATCATTAATTCTAAAAATATAACTCCAGTGAGTCCGGGGGATATATTTTAAATGATATTTTTAACAAATCAAATAAAATCAACAATTTATAACAAATTTTTAAGACAATAATGATTTCACAAATCTATAAAAAAAATGATTGATTTAGACCAAAAAATAATAAATTTTTTAGATAATTTTTTTAAAGCGAAATATGACATTGCAAAAGCATCTGAAGATGCAAGCTTTAGAAAATATTATAGAGCTTTTTTTAAAGCTAAAACATATATCATTATGGTTGCTCCCCCAGATAAAGAGCCAATTGATCAATTTATATTTTTAGCCAAAAGTCTAAAAGAAAAAAACATCAACGCGCCTCAGCTTTTTGAATTTAATCCTAATCTTGGCATTGTTATTATGCAAGACCTTGGGATGACCTCACTGCTTGATTTTTTTAATGATTCAAATTATCAAGAGGATCAAATGTTTGATAGGCTGATTCAGTTGATATACCAAATGCAGTTGAATTGCTCAGATTTTATTATCAACTCATATGATCATAAAAAGCTCAAAGATGAACTTGATTTGTTCCATACTTGGTATTTAAAAAATATCAATTTTGATCAGGCTAAACTTCTAAATATATATAGTTATTTAATTGAGAGAGCCGGATCTCAAGTTCAAAAGTTTGTTCATAGAGACTTTCATTCACGAAACTTACTCATAAATGATCATGAAGTTGGCGTAATTGACTTCCAGGATGCTCTCATTGGCCCAGTAACCTATGATCTAGTATCCATCTTAAAAGATGCATACCATAAAAAAAATGCACAATTCATTATTGATAAATGTATTAGATATTGGCAGCTTGCAAGAGATTCATTTGGATTAACTCATGATTTTTCTGAATTTTTTATTGATTTTGAATTGATGGGGGTTCATAGACATCTCAAAATATTAGGTATTTTCAAAAGACTCTCTGAGAGAGATGGTAAACATCAATATTTAAATGATATTCCCCTTATCGAAGAATATCTTTTGGACATCATTCCAAATTATCCAAAATTAAAATATGTGGGACAGCTCATTCTTGAAAAAAGAAAGCAGGATGGCTTATGAAAGCCATGATACTTGCGGCTGGAAGGGGAACGAGAATGGGGAGTTTGTCAAATAAAACACCTAAGCCCCTGTTAAGAATTAAAGATAAAGCATTAATTGAGATTCAACTTAATAAGTTAATTGAAGCTGGTTTTGATGATTTTTTAATTAATGTTTCTCATCTTTATGAGCAAATTATCGACTTTGTCACCACTAAATACGAAAATAAAGTATCGATAACATTTTCGATTGAAACGGAACCACTTGAGACTGCAGGAGGCATCATTAATGCATTAGATTTTTTTGATGATAATCCTTTTTTAGTCACTAATTCTGATATTTTCACTGATTTTAAATATGAGGAAATCATCAAATATCAGCTCAAAGATGGAATCATCGCTCATTTGATATTTGTTCCAAACCCTATTTTTAAAGACCAGGGTGATTTTGGCTTGGCAGGTGAATTAGTTAATCTTAATAGAGACTTCACATTTTCTGGGATTGGTATTTATACAAAACAGATGTTTACTGAATATACAAAAGGTGAAAAAATTCAATTGAAAACAATATTTGAAAACAATATTAAAAAAAATAGAATAAGCGGATCTTTATTTCAAGGTTACTGGTCTGACATAGGTACTCCTGAAAGATTAAAATATGAAAATACAAAATATGACAATTAAACCTATGATTTATAGACAAAGAAGAAAACACCTAGCGGCTTTGTTAAATGGAGGAATTGCAATTGTCAGAAACTCATCTGACCAAATTCGATCAAATGACACTCATTACCCTTATCGCTCAAATAGTTATTTTCATTATTTATCAGGATTTCCTGAGTCCGAATCTATTCTAGTTATTACCTCTAAGCCCAATCAGTCTTTTATTTTTACAAAAACAAAAAATAAGGAAAAAGAAATCTGGGATGGCTTTCTCTATGGACCAAAAAAAGCAGCTCAAGAATTTTTATTTGAAGCAGGTCTTGATTTAAAAGAGTTTAGATCTTTTTTAAATGAATTAATTTCAACACACACAAATTTTTATCTGCTTCAGGAGGATTTAGATTTACGCTCCATGCTGTCAAAAGCATTACATATTGCGAGCAAAGGCAAGAGGGTAGGCCCGGTGATGAGTAATCATATTCATTCTCTGAATACTATGCTTGACGAGATGCGATCCATTAAAAGTAAAGATGAAATTGAAATAATTCAAAAGGCGGCAAATATTTCTAGTGAAGCGCATAAGTTTGCCATGGCAAATATTCATTTAGATCAATATGAGTATCAAGTTGAAGCTCGGTTGAGATATGAGTTTGCAAAAAATGGAGCTAGAAATGAGGCATATCATTCAATTGTTGCCTCTGGAAAAAACGCATGTACGCTACACTATATTCAAAATAATGCAAAGCTAATAAATGGCGATCTGATTTTAATTGATGCTGGCTGTGAGTATGGATGCTATGCGTCAGACATTACCCGAACTTATCCAATTAATGGAAAATTTTCAGCGGCTCAAAGGGATGTTTATGCGATTGTGTTAGAGGCGCAAAAAAAAGCAATTGAATGTGTTAAAAGGAATAATGCATTCAATGATCCTCATGAAACTGCAGTGAGAATTTTGGCGCAAGGATTGAAAGATCTGAAAATTATTAAATCTTCAGTTAATGAGATTATTGAAAAACAACTATATAAAAAATATTTTATGCATCGAACCTCTCATTGGATGGGTCTAGATGTTCATGATGTCGGTGATTACTATGACCAAAAAAATAATTCAATTAAATTAAAAGATGGACAAATCTTAACCATAGAGCCTGGCCTGTATTTTCAGAAAAATGAAAAGATTCCTAAAGTTTTCCAGGGGATGGGAATCAGAATTGAGGACGATGTTTTGGTGAATGGAAATTCACCTATAATTTTGACAGCAAAGTGTCCAAAAGAAATACAGGACTTGGAATCAATTATTGGAAAAGGATAATTTAAGTCAAATTCGAGTAATTGGAGCTGGCCCAGCTGGACTCATTTTTGCCCTATTAAATGCAAGAAAAACTTTTCAAATTATTCTTCATGAGAAGGAACCTGAAGATTTTTTTGCTCAGCAGTCTCGTGCTCTTGCATTGTCCCCAAGCTCCATTGAAATTTTATCGGGAATAGGAATCAGTCCAGAACAAGATTCCAGTTTTGTTCCAATAAAAACAATTCATACGAGTCAGAAAAACTCCTTTGGCAGAGTTTTAATCGAGGACGATAATAAAGAATTGGGCTATGTCATTCGATATAAAAATTTAATTAGGTTATTGCTTGATAAGGCTAAAAATAACAAATACATCAAAATAATATTTGAAAGTGAAGTCTTCAGTATTAACGATCAGCAAGATTTTTTTACCGACGGTAAAAATAAAATATATAAGTATGATTTCCTCTTGTTTTCTGACGGTATCGGCAAGCTGTTGAGTAATACATTTGAATTTGAGACCGATTCAGATATGGATGGGTTACTGGCCCTAGTGGCAGAAATTCGTACAGAATTAAATCATCAACATTGCGCTTTTGAGCGATTTACTGTTAACGGTCCGATAGCTCTTTTACCCCTAGAGAATCAAAATCTATCCAAATTGGTTTGGACCGGAAAAAAAGACTATATTATGCAACTGTTGAATTGTGACAAGCAAACATTTGCAACTTTATTTGTCGATCATTTTGGCGAAAGGCTTGGGAAGTTGACTCATATTGAAGAAAAATCTACCTATCCACTTAGCCATCAATTTATTAGACAACCCTATCAAAAAAATATTTTAGTGTCAGGTAATGCAGCACACGCTATGCATCCAGTTGCTGGACAGGGATTAAATTTGACTATTCGAGATCTTAAGGTTTTATCAAGCTTACTTAATAAAAATAACTATCAAATATCTGAGGCTCTATTAAAACAATATAGCGATCAAAGAACAAGAGAGGTTCGTTCTTTGATGAAAATATCGAGTCATTTAGTGAAAGGGTTTTCAAATCAAATAGTTGGAGCAAATTTGTTAAGAGGCTCAGCAATGCTTTTCCTTGACAATAGTTTTTTTGTAAAAAAAATGTTTAGAGAGAAATTTAGTTATGGAAAAAACTAAAGTTATTTTGCTTGGAGATAATATTGTTTCAAATATATTAAAAATTCTACTAAATAAGCAAAAGATTGATTACGTTAACTTATGTTTGCCCAAAAAAAATTTAGAGACTCGGTTTTATGCAGTAAAGCCAAGTTTTTATCAATGGTTTGAAGATAATTTCAAATTACCTTTTTCAGAATTTTATCCCATTAAAAATATTGATATTTTTTTTAAACAAGAAAAAATTACTTTTGCTAATAAACATTCCAGACTCTTTACGTTATTCAATATGACTAAAAGTGATGATATTTTTAAAACCATTAAACATTTTAAACTTGATACCGCGACTGAAGTTAATGACATTAAAGTGAAAACTGATATAAATTACATTTCATTAATTGGTCAAAGCATTCAAGGAAAGTTAATTATTAATACGGATCATCGTTTAAACCAATCTTTGGGGGTGATAGAGGCAGTTGACAACACCCAAGAGTTTGCCATTGTGGCGTGTTTTGCTACTAAAACTAGCCTAGAAAGTAAGGCATATCAATATTTTTATAATAATCAAATTCTTGCCATACTTCCTTTTGAAGATAATAAGTTTTCTATTGTATTGTCGGCAAAAGATGACGTAATTAAAAATTTATTATCATTGTCAGATCAGAATTTTGAAAAAAATATTCAAAAGATTTGCGGGCTTACTTCAATAAGCTTATCAACCGAAAGGCAGTCCTATCCAATTCTTCAATCAAAAGTTATAAAAAATAATTTATCTCGAATGATCATCATGGGCGACGCAGCTCATCGGGTTCATCCTCTTGCCGGACAAGGACTTAACTTAGGTTTTGGAGATGTTGTAGATTTTAATTCACTGATCACTCAATCTTCATATCATGATTATGGAAAAGCTAACTTTATTAAAAAATACAACATCAAAAGAGCTGCTGATGAAACGTTTATTCATTATTTAACTTCAACAATTGATGCTATGATGATTCAGCAGGGTGATTTTTTCCAACCTTTGATGAAATTGCCAATAAAATTAATCAACAATTCTAATTTAATTAAAAAACTGTTAGCAGAGGCAATGATCTAATGAAATTTATTTGTATAGCACTATTATTCTTTATAACTTCAGCTTATGCGGATATTGATAAGCTTGAAAAGGCGATCAAAGCACAGTATCCGGATATCAAAATTCAAGGCATTAGTAAAACTCAATTCAATGATTTATATGAGGTTTATTTAGGAAATCAGATCATTTACACAGATAAATCTTTTAAGTTTTTAATAGTTGATGGACACTTGGTTGATCCTAAAACAAAAAAAGATCTTACCGCAGATCGATTGTCTGAGTTGCAAAGAATCCCCTTTGAAAATTTACCAAAAGACTTGGCTATTAAAATTAAAAAAGGTAATGGGCTGAAAAAAGTAGCAGTTTTTTCTGACATAGACTGCCCATTTTGTAGAAAATTAGAAAAGGATGTATTGATGAAGTTAGATGATATAGAAATTTATACATTTATTTTTCCTTTGGCCATTCATCCTGAGGCAGAAGAAAAGTCCTTAAAAATTTGGTGTTCAGATAATCCATCGAAAAATTGGATTAATTTTATGACCAATGCTCAATTACCGGCTAATGATGCAAATTGCGTTTCCCCGGTAAAACAAATACAAGACTTTGCTCTTAAGCATGGCATCCAATCAACCCCAACCATTATTTTCCAAAATGGAAATCGTGTTTCAGGAGCAATACCTTTAGAAGAATTTAAGTCCTTAATGTAATAAGTATTTCTTGACTTTACTTTAAAATTTACGTACCTTATTGAACTCAAGGTGTTTGCATTAAGCTTATCTGTGTATTCTAAATCTCAATTAAGTCTTCACTCATTCTTAATACAAACTTTAAGGGGCGCCTCCCCAACATTATGTAGGAAGTTTTATGGCTGAAGGAACAGTAAAGTGGTTTAACGATGCAAAAGGATTTGGCTTCATCACACCTGATGACGGATCTGAAGATTTATTTGCACATTTTTCATCTATCACTGGTGATGGATATAAAAGCTTAAAAGAAGGTCAACGTGTTACTTTTGAAGTAACTGATGGCCCAAAAGGTAAGCAAGCTTCAAATATACAAAAAGCTTAACCTTCTAAATTCTCAATAATAGCCTGTGCAAAGTCACTTGTTGACAGTGCATTGACACCCATATGAACTGAAAAATCAGCGGTAACTTTCTTTTCAAGAAGTGTTTTTCTAAAGGCTTTATTCAGCGCATTTGCCGCTTCGTTCCACTGTATGTGGGATAACATCATTTGTGCTGAGAGAATTAAAGAACTTGGGTTAGCAATATTTTTACCTGCTATATCAGGTGCCGTACCATGGGTAGCCTCGAATATTGCCAAGTTGTTCGATAAATTAGCACCTGGAGATATTCCTATACCTCCTACCTGTGCAGCAAGTGCGTCAGAGATATAGTCACCGTTTAAGTTTAATGTGGCAACGACATCATATCTTTCGGGGCGTAGTAAAATTTCTTGTAAAAATGCATCCGCGATACAGTCTTTAATCCTAATACCATTGTCCAAAACAATTTCACCAGATTCATTTAAATGAGCACCAAATTCTTTTTTAGCAATTGCATAACCCCATTCTTTAAAGCCACCCTCAGTAAATTTCATGATGTTACCTTTGTGAACTAGAGTGACGGATCTTCGATTATTGTCAATGGCGAACTGAATAGCTTTATGAATTAAACGCTGAGAACCTTCCATTGAGACAGGTTTAATTCCTATGGCGCTGCTATCAGGAAATCTCACTTTACCATCATCATGAAACTCTCTAAGTAGCCCCATGATTTTATTTACCTCATGAGTACCTTGTTGGTATTCAATGCCCGCATAGATGTCTTCGGTATTTTCTCTAAAAATTACCATATCAGTTTTTTCTGGATTTTTTAAAGGACTAGGAACACCTTCGAAATATTGAATAGGTCTCAAGCATACAAATAAATCAAGTTTTTGGCGCATGGCAACATTTAAGGATCGAATGCCTCCACCAACAGGGGTTGCAAGCGGACCTTTGATAGAAACAATGTATGTTTCTAAAGCATCGAGTGTTTCTTCGGGAAGGTAGTGATTATTGCCATATAATTTTGCCGCTTTTTCTCCAGCAAAGACTTCCAGCCATTCAATTTTTTTTGATCCAGAGTAAATTTTTTTGACTACTGCATCAACAACTGTTTGCATCGCTGGCATAATATCAACGCCGATACCGTCACCTTCAATAAATGGGATGATTGGAAAATCTGGTATATTAAGCTCATGATTTTTTTTTAAACTTATGGCTTGACCATTCGAGGGGGATTTAATAATTTGATTCATCGAATTCCTAATTATTTATGATTATTTTATTTAATAAACCATTCGGCGTTATCAGTCAATTTTCTCACCATGACACTCACCCAACATTAAAAAAATTTATAAACATTCCTAATATTTACCCCGCAGGTCGTTTAGATACAGACAGTGAGGGCCTCATGATTCTGACCGATGATGGAAAAATCCAGCATGAAATTTCATCACCAAACAGCAATAAGTATAAAGGATATTGGGTTCAAGTTGAAGGCGAGATTAATGAAAAGGCCCTAAATAATTTGATGGACGGTGTGATAATTAAAGATTATAAAACCAAACACGCTTTGGTAAATTTAATTGATGAGCCAAAAATATGGGAACGATCAAAACCAATCAGATTTAGAAAAAATATTCCAACATCATGGATAAATATTGAAATCGTTGAAGGAAAAAATCGTCAAGTTCGCAAAATGACAGCTTCAGTAGGCTATCCAACATTAAGAATTATCCGATATAAAATTGATATGTTTTTTTTAGATGATCTGCAGCCTGGTGAGTATAAAGTTCTAAAATGAACAATAATGAAAAATGATATAATCAAAAAAAATAAAAGGATTTAAATTGTCAGGTAACTCGATCGGAAAATTATTTACACTTACCACGTTTGGTGAGTCTCATGGTATTGCTATTGGAGGCGTGGTTGATGGTTGCCCTCCTGGGTTGGAGTTATCTGAACAGGATCTTCAAGTTGACCTTGATCGCAGAAAACCTGGAACATCAAAATTTGTAACCCAGAGAAAAGAGAGTGACCGAGTCCAAATCCTTTCCGGTGTTTTTGAAGGAAAAACGACAGGTACTCCAATAGGCTTGATCATTTTTAATGAGGACCAACGCTCAAAAGATTACTCTGATATTAAAGATACCTTTAGACCTGGGCATGCAGATCTGACTTATCAAGAAAAATATGGTATCAGAGATTACCGTGGGGGAGGCCGATCCAGCGCCAGGGAGACGGCAATTCGAGTTGCAGCTGGAGCAATTGCAAAAAAATGGTTACTCAAAAAACATAAAGTATTAATACAGGCCTGTATAAAGAAAATTGGAACAATAGATATCCCTTTTAGTTCATGGAAGCATGTTAATCAAAATCCTTTTTTTGCTCCAAATAGTAAAATTATTCCTGAGCTTGAAGCTTATATAAATAATATTCGTTCTAATAGAGACTCTGTGGGTGCGATGATTCATGTTGAAGCTAAAAATGTACCGAACAGTCTTGGCGAACCTATTTTTGATCGAATGGATGCTGATATTGCTCATGCATTGATGAGTATTAATGCGGTAAAAGGAGTTGAAATAGGCGCAGGATTTCATTCGGTTGAACAAAAAGGGTCTGAACACAGCGATGAAATTACCCCGAAGGGATTCTTAACAAATAATGCTGGTGGTGTTTTGGGTGGAATCACAACGGGTCAGCCACTCACCGCTAATGTTGCTTTTAAGCCCACATCAAGTATTCCCCAAGACCGAAAGTCTGTGAATAAAAAAAATAAACCCATTTTGATGAAGACTAAGGGGCGCCACGATCCGTGTGTAGCCATCAGAGCCGTTCCAATTGTTGAAGCTATGATGGCTTTAGTTTTAATGGATCATTTACTCAGAGATAAAGCTCAAAATTATTTAGTAAAAAGAAAATAGTTTATCTTGGTAAAAAATCTCCATTTTAATCTTTCACGATTTTATTTTATTTATTATTTTTTTGTAGGACTTTTTGTACCCTATTGGGGATTGTATTTAACCTTCAAGTCATTTACCCCTATTGAAATCGGTTTTCTTTTATCTTTTTTTCAACTCAGCAGAATTTTTGCTCCAAATTTATGGGGCTGGATCGCAGATCATACTGAAAAAAGATCTCTTTGGATTCGACTAACCGCTTTTATTGGATTTGTAGGGTTTATAGGAATTTTTTGGGCTGATAGCTTCATCGAGATTTTTGTAATAATGATGGCGATGAGTGTTTTTACTAGCTCAACCTTACCTTTAGCGGAATCGTTAACTTTATCTCATTTAGCTACAACCAACGGTCACTATAGCAAAATAAGAGCTTGGGGATCATTTGGTTTTATCATGGCAGCATTAAGCTTTGGTTTTATTTTAGATAGCTTGGGAATGCATTATTTATTAATTGTTTTATGTATCACCCAGTTTTTAATTTTTATATTCAGTTATGGAGTTCCAGAAAAACCTTATCATCGAAAAAAACTAACTCAAAATTCTTTTATAAAAATTTTAAAAAAACCAGAAGTTTTTAGCCTTTTATTAGCCTGCGCGCTAATGGTGACCTCGCATGGATTGCTTTATAATTTCTACTCTATTTACATGAATGATCAAGGATACTCTAATTCAATCATTGGATTTTTATGGGCACTTGGCGTTATTTGTGAAATATTTATTTTTTTCTTGATGCCAAAAATTACTCGATATTTAAATTTTAAACAAATTTTATTAATTAGTTTATTTATAGCTGTGGTTCGTTTTTACCTAATAGGTTCTTTTGCCGACTGTTTATTGATAATCTTGATTGCTCAGATGATGCATGCTTTTACTTTTGGTTCTTTTCATGTCGCATCGATTGAAATGATCAATCAGTTTTTTTCTGGTAAAAATCACGCCAAAGGACAAGCTCTTTATAACAGCATCACTTATGGGGTGGGAGGAGCATTGGGAGGTTTAGGCGGGGGGTATGTCATTCAGATGTATTCAGCATCGACAGCATTTACCTTATCAGCATTATTTCCGTTAATTGGTTTTTTTATCGCACTTGTAGGGATAAAATCTCGATTCAGTATTTCAAAATTGTTTAATTAATTGCTTCTAATCATTGCATAAGCAGAGTGATTATGAATGGACTCAAAATTTTCTGACTCAACCACATAACTTTTTATTCTCTGGTCCTTATTTAAATCAGTTGCGATATCGCGCACCATATCTTCAACAAATTTAGGATTATCATAGGCCTTCTCAGTCACATATTTTTCATCAGGCCTTTTGAGAAGACCATATAATTCTGATGATGCATTTTCTTCAACCAATTTAATAATATCCTCAATCCAGACAAATTCTGTAGTTTTGACTGTGACCGTCACATGTGATCTTTGATTATGAGCTCCGTAATCGGATATTTTTTTAGAACATGGGCATAAGCTTGTAACGGGGACAACGACTTTGATTTGATTGGTGAATATATTTTCTTTTATGCTTCCAATAAAAGTTACTTCATAGTCTAGTAAGCTTTCAACTTCAGAAACAGGTGCTTTTTTATTTATAAAATAAGGAAAAGTCATCTCAACATCTCCGGCTTCTGATTCAAGACGGTGTAGCATGTCACGTAATATCTTTTCAAAATTTTGTACACTTATGGTTTTTTCATTTTCATTTAAGATTTCAACAAATCGAGACATATGTGTTCCCTTGAAGTTATGGGGGAGGTGAACATACATGTCAAACATCGCAATAGTTGATTGATCACCACCAGTTTTGTCTTTGACAGATATGGGGTGTCTTATTGATTTTATTCCAACTTTGTCTATGTCTAGGTGTCTTTTATCTGGGGTATTTTGAACGTCTTCAATATTTTCTTTTAATTTATTCATAGGGTAAGTCTAACATTTGGATATAAAGTTAACAATTTTATTTTCTATTGACTGTGTATCAAGATTTAAATTTTTATGAATTTCTTCTTGTGAGCCATGCTCTGAAAATTCATCTGAATAGCCGAGCACTAAAGTTTTAATTTGGATATTATTTTTAGATAATAGTTCCAATACTGAGGATCCAGCACCCCCTGCAATTGTGTTATCTTCTATAGTCACAATGTATTTATATTTTTTAGCAGCGGCAAGAATTAACTCTTGGTCAATCGGCTTGGAGAATCTCATATTGATGACGGCGTAATTGTATTTTTCTGCTATAGGAATTACATTCTCCATGAGGGGACCAAAACATAAGAAAACTAATTTTTTACCCTTTTTAAATTCAACAGATTTTCCAAATTTTACGGCGGAAGATTTTAATTTTGAGGCATATCCCCTAGGGTATCTGATAAAGCAAATCTTATTTGATTTATAACCCAAGGTAAGCATATCTTTTAACTCCTGCTCGTTAATAGGATTCATGATGACGGTGTTGGGTATACATCGAATAAAGGAAATATCAAAACTACCATTATGAGTCGGACCATCTGCTCCTACTACTCCTGCCCGATCTACTGCAAATACCATAGAAATTTTTTGTAGAGCAACGTCATGAATTATTTGATCATAGGCCCTCTGCATAAAAGTTGAATAGATGGCAACGACCGGTTTAAAACCTTTTAAAGCTAACCCAGCTGCAAAAGTCACAGCATGTTGTTCCGCTATACCAACATCATAAAATCGAGATGGATATTTTTTTGCAAATGTCGTTAACCCGCTTCCGTCTGACATAGCTGGGGTTATTGCGACAAGACTTTTATCTTTTTTCGCATAATCCAGAATCCATTCCCCAAAGACTTGAGTGAAAGTTTTTTGATTTGTAGATAAAGTAGTTTTCTTTGATATCCCATGAAATTTATTTGGATCTTTCTCGGCAGGAGAGAACCCATTACCTTTTTTTGTAACCACATGAAGAAATTGAGGGCCACTTAAATTATTGATATTTTCCAAGGTATCAACTAATACATCCAAATTATGACCATCAATGGGCCCAATATAATTAAATCCAAATTCTTCAAATAGAGTTCCAGGAGTTACCATGCCTTTGACATGTTCTTCTGTTTTTTTAGCCAACTCAAGAATAGATGGTACTTTTTCAAAAATCTGCTTACTGGTTGATTTAAATCCGCCATAAATTTTTCCACTTAAAAGTTTAGCTAAATAGTTATTTAAGGCCCCCACATTTTTTGATATGGACATATCATTGTCGTTTAGAATGACTAAAATATTACTCTTACTATTTCCGGCATTGTTCAGGGCCTCAAAGGCCATGCCAGCGGTCAGGGCGCCATCTCCAATAATAGCGATACTCTTAGAATTTGAACGCTGTTTATTAAGTGCTTCTGCCATACCAAATGCCGCAGAAATTGATGTACTTGAATGACCTGTTCCAAAATGATCATGATCACTCTCATCGCGTTTTGGAAAGCCAGATAACCCTAGGTATTGTCGTAATGTACTAAATTGATTTTTTCTGCCAGTCAAGATTTTATGGGTATATGTTTGATGACCAACATCCCAGATTAAAATATCTTTGGGACTATTAAAAATATAGTGTAAAGCAATAGTTAATTCAACCACCCCTAGATTGGACGCTAAGTGGCCTCCGGTTTCTTGAACAGATTTTATTAAAAATTCTCTAATCTCAGATGCGAGGATAGGTAATTGTTTTTTTCCTAATTTCTTTAAATCCTTTAAAGAATTAACTTGATCAAGAAGGTTACTATTCAATTCGTCCATACATTTCTGTTATTAAAAAGTTAAACTCGGTTGGGAGTTTAAGGTTTTTTGCTAATCTTACTATTTCTTTAAAATTGATTTCTATAATTTCTTTTAATTTTTTCTGTCCATACAAAGAGAAGTAAGTAATTTTTTTTGTATTCAAGTCGTTTCCAGGGTTTTTTCCTAAGATGGTTTTATTTGATGTTGCATCCAAATAATCATCAATCATTTGGTATAACAAGCCCAATAATTTAGCCAAAGGAGAAAAATCATTATATCGCGCCTTATGCTGATTTGAGAGCAAAGCCGGAATAAGAATACAAGCGCTGATCAGCTTACCTGTTTTATTTGAATGGATCATTTCAAGAATTTTTTTATTTGGCTTTTTTTTCTCATAAAGCATATCGAGTGACTGCCCAAGCACCATACCTTCAGGGCCGATTGAATTAGCAATTAAATGAATGCACTTTAATTTAAGTTCACTCGATACTTTAATGCTGTCAGAGCTGAGCAATTGAAATGCCATTGATTGAAGAGCGTCTCCAACCAAGAGTGCTTGTGCCTCATCAAACTTTTTATGGCATGTTTTCTTACCGCGTCTTAGGTCATCGTTATCCATGCATGGGAGGTCGTCATGAACTAAAGAATAGGCGTGAATCATTTCAATAGCAGATCCTAAAGAGTAAAGCTGATGTTTTGAATATTTAAAATGTCTTCCAACAATAAATAGGAGGTATGCCCGAAAACGTTTACCACCATTTTCTAATGAGTAACGTATGGCTTTATGAAGGACATTATTTGTTTTTGGAATTCGCTCTAATAAGAAATCATTAAACTCGGATTTAAATTTTTCAAATTTTTCAATTTGGTTCATCAAAATCTTTTAACTCATTTTGTTCATTTAATATTTTAATTTTTTTTTCAAAAGCCTGAAGACTTTCCTGAGCTTGTTTAATTAGCTTTATTCCTTTTTCATAGGAATCAATGGTTTCTTCAAGCTTTAAACTTCCATCATCCATTGATTCAACTATAGCTTCAAGCTCCTCAAGAATCAGGTCAAAACTTTTATTTTTATCAGCCATTATAATTTCTCCAAGAAATCAAGAAAATCAGAAATTTGTTCATTAACCACATTATGACCCATATTGTAACTTTTAGAATTAAGGTTAGAAAAGTTTATTTGAGACATGGACTGCTGAGAAACACCAATATCGATGATGTCAT
>Ga0181599_1000267_pt1 | contig 53896 bp, 48 predicted proteins | sample 041ome_3_FD_148658 | JGI IMG/M metagenome (GOLD analysis project Ga0181599, IMG submission 148658) | Coastal salt marsh microbial communities from the Groves Creek Marsh, Skidaway Island, Georgia - 041405US metaG (spades assembly) | ecosystem: Environmental > Aquatic > Marine > Intertidal zone >...
GTCTTCACGGTATTCCTTTTTGCGAAGCTTCGAAGTTTTGAAGATGGCTTTTCCTTTCATCTTCGTATTCTTCATGGCTTTGAGCAATACCTTATCCGCTACCGCTTCATTGCCGTGAAAAACGATCTCGTTTACGCGAACACGCGCACCCGGATCCACTTTAAAGCCAAGAATTACAGCATGGTTGAATGCACTATCAACATCTTGAGTAATGGCAACACTCGCATTGAGGTATCCCTTTTCCTTAAAGTATTTTTCAATTTTGTTGCGGCTCATCACCACAAGGTTGTCGTTCACCACTTTACCGGCTCTAAGTCCGAGTTCCTCGCGAAGGTCATCTTTCCAAGATTTCTTAACTCCGACGATGTAATACTTGCTCATCTTCGGAAGCTCCTTGAGGTAAATATCTAGGTATACCTTATTGCCTGCCTTGTTCACCACTTTGAAGGTGATGTCTTCGAAAAGTTGCTGCTTCCAAAGTGTGCGGATGGCATCGGAGATGGCCGGGTCTGGAAATTGAATTTTATCACCAACGCGAATGTTGGTTAACATGATGACCACATTTGGGTCCAAGTCCTTGGTACCGCTAACGGTTATTCCAGCAACTTCATAATCTACTCCTGGAAGCAGGTTAAAATCTCCATTCGTTACAATTTGACCGCGCACAGTCAACGTAGCTATTACCAATAAAAGGGCCCAAAGGGTACGCTTCATGCTCTATTTGTCCGTTAGTTGTTCGGAGGTTTGTCCGTAGCGGCGCTCTCTGTTTTGGAACGCTGCGATAGCATCGTACAAACCTTGTGCATCGAAGTCCGGCCAAAGGATGGGAGTGAAATACAACTCTGCATAAGCCAATTGCCATAGCAAGTAGTTGCTAATTCGTTGTTCTCCGCTCGTTCTGATCATGAGATCTGGGTGCGGCATGCCCGCTGTAAACAACGAATTTTCTATATGGTCTTCCGATATTTCTTCGGGTTTCAAGTCGCCTGAAGCCACTTTCGCAGCGATTTTACGCACTGCTTGAACCATCTCATCCTGTGAGCCGTAACTCAAAGCAAGTGTCAAAGTTAACCCATCATTTTTGGATGTGGTAGCAATAACTGACATTAACTTTTTATTTGCTTTTTCAGGCAGAGAAGCCACGTTTCCGATGGCTGCTAAACGTACGTTGTTATCCATCAAAGTTGGCAGCTCCTTCTCGAGCGCTGTCATCAAAATGTTCATTAACGCATCGACCTCAGCTTTCGGGCGGTTCCAATTTTCCGTTGAAAAAGCATAGACTGTTAAATAGCCTAAACCCAGCTCTGCACAGGCCGTGGTGATCTTGCGCAATGCTTCAACGCCTACCTCATGACCACGAACTCGGGTTAAAAAACCTTGTTGCTTTGCCCATCGTCCATTACCGTCCATAATGACCGCAATGTGCTGTGGAACATGGTCCGGATCGAGCCCGGCTTTGATGCGATTATTTCGGAATAATTTAGAATCCACTGCAACGCTCATCTCGAGGACTTAGGTTATAGAATATGGTTATGCCCGCAAAAATAGACCAATCCTTGGATTGAGCATTACCGCGAGCCAATCCACTTTGATAAGGAACCAATCCGGGGTTTGAAAAATAAGATGCGAGTTCGCCACGCTCATCTGCCAATGCCAAGGCATCAACGTAATCCCCGCTGGTATCGTCGAGGTAATCGGATCCATAGGAGCGCCAGCCCACTTCTGCTGTCATACTCCAATCCCTTGCTAAGCTCTGTCGGTAGCCAAAGCCGAAGGGGACGGTTAATGTTGTATTTCCGTAAAAAAGCTGGTCGTTGAGATCAGTCTGTTGTCCTTCCGTCCCAAGAGGACGAAGGTCATACCAAGTATCCTCGTATAGCCCTTGTGGATTGTACGCTGTAATCCCCAAACCGGCAAACAGGTAGAATGATTGAGCGTGCTTAGTTCCCGTTCCATAGGGCCAATAGTTAAACTCTGTCATGTAGGAGAGCTCTCTGACCTCGGTTCTGAACGCAATTTCACGATCATTCTTAAAATCATCTTTCGCCCAAGCATCCACTCCGCTCAGGTATCCTGCCGTAAAGTTGAGTCGGGTTGACCAATGCCAATTGTATTGCCTGCGCAACGTAATTTGACCTGCAGGTTGATTGGGCAAGAAACCATAGGCGCCTTTTGCTGCAGTACCTACCGCACCGACATCTCCATGAAAAAGCGTGCCCGATCCGCCGAGACCTAGCTCTAAGAATTGCGCATGGCCTTGAAATGAAAGGCCTAAAAGGAGTGAGAGTAAAAGAGTACGTATGGTCATTTAGTTTCTATGGTCCAATCCCCAACTGAGCTTATTGCGCAGCGTTGATGGGAAGTCTTGCATTTCTGTTTGCACCAATGCGATTCGGAAATCTGCTTTCTGTACAAAAAGTTCAGTCTCCGTATCAAAACTGTGCATCCTGCTATCCAATGAAGTTAAAAACTCATTTTCACGGCTTTCGACACGGAGGCGCAATGTGTTATTGTCGGAAATAACGAAGGGGCGCATGGTTAAATTGTGCGGCGCAATGGGTGTAAGCACAAAGTTTTCGCTGTTCGGCATGATAATCGGACCGCCGCAACTCAAACTATAGCCGGTAGACCCCGTAGGAGTGCTGATAATCAATCCATCTGCCCAATAGCTGTTCAAGTACGCACCGTTCAGATAGGTATGTACGGTGATCATGCTCGTAGTCTCTTTGCGTGCAATGGTGATTTCATTAAGCGCGAAATTTGGTTTCATCACATGGGTGGACGAAGAACGCACTTGCAGGAGTGAGCGGAAATCCAATTGGAATCGGCCCGTAAACAAAGCATCTAAGGAGGTAGTAATGTTATTTTTCGCAACGTTTGCCAAGAAACCTAGGCGGCCCATGTTTATCCCCAAAATTGGAATGTCCTTGCTTTGAATCAGTACGGTAGCCTCCAAAATGGTTCCATCTCCACCTAGAGATACTAGGAAATGAGGATCAAATTGGGCCAATTCCTCTTCATTTGAAAATGAACTGAATTTCGCGTCTTTGAATTCTTCGGCACAAATTTCTTCACAAGCCGGCCGCATTAAATGGAACACCGAGAATTCCACACCTTCTTCCACCAACTTTTCCAAAACGACCTCGACATAAGGCAAGTTCGCTGGTTTGGGGGCTCTACCGTATAGTGCTATTCTCATTAGTACTTCAAATAGTTCATCAGATGGTCGTAGCGTTCACGATAATCTGAATCAAAGTTTCTATCGCCAAAGATACCGCCAATTTCGTAGCCGTAGCGTTGCAGGGATTGCACTATAGGACCCGAGTGTTCAACGTTGATTTTCAAGGTTATCTCCACCTCATTCATCGCGTTGGATTGAGTCAACCAACTCGCTAAAATCTTCGCGTCATTTTGTTCAACAACTGCCGCCATTTCAGCAAGACTGTATTGCGCCAATTCTGTGCGCATCACGAGAACAGCTCCTGGCTGGCTCAATGCTGGGGTTGCCCTAAAAAACTCCAAAACATCGGTAAGTAAATGTGCCCCAACGTAGGCGCCTTGGTCATCCACAATGGGAATTAACGTTATCCGATCACGCGTGCATACATCCATGAGCGTAAATGGATGTGCTTTTGGTAAAACCGAAGGTGCAAAAACAGGATTGAACACTGTGCTCACAGGTGCGTTATCATCTTCAGATTCCAACAAGGCATCCTCTCGAATGAGCCCCATGTATATACCCTCAATACTGACCAACGGAAGATGTGATAATTTCCATTCCTCCATTTGGTCCAATGCTTCCACAACAAGATCCGTCGGGCGCAGTGGTGTAATGGGTTCCGTATGTATGGTTTCTTCTCTCATTCTTACACAAACATAGGCCTTTTCGTTAGTTTTGCACCCATGAACAATCACACAAAACTAAGTGTCAACATCAACAAAGTTGCCACCCTCCGTAACGCCCGCGGCGGAGATGTTCCTAACGTATTGAACGTCGCAATGGATTGTGAACGATTCGGAGCGGAAGGCATTACCGTCCACCCACGCCCGGATCAAAGACATATTCGCTACAGCGATGTGGCACAATTGGCGCCAGCGGTACAAACTGAATTCAATATTGAAGGCTACCCGAACGAGGAGTTCATCGAGCTGGTCTTGGCCAACAAGCCTGCTCAAGTAACACTGGTTCCTGACCCACCTGGTGTACTGACCTCAAATGCAGGATGGGATACCGTGAAACATGCGGAATTTTTGGCGTCAGTCATTCAACGATTTAAGGCCGCAGGCATACGCACTTCAATTTTTATCGAAACCGACGAAAAGTTGATTGCGAAAGCAAAAGAAATAGGCACGGACCGCATTGAGCTGTACACCGAATCATATGCCGTTGGATACAAAAAGGATCCTGCTTCGGCGGTGACTCCGTTTGTCGAGAGCGCAAAATTTGCAAAATCCATTGGACTGGGCGTGAATGCTGGCCATGATTTGAGCTTGGAAAATCTTAGCTTTTTTGGCCAACAGCTTCACGGTTACCTCGATGAGGTGAGTATTGGCCATGCCCTCATTGCCGACGCCCTTTACCTCGGGCTTCACAACACCATTCAACAATACAGAAACTGCTTGAATCCGACTTCATGGAAGTAACCCAATTGTTTTCAAAGATTTATGGAGAAGGTGCTCCACTCCTAATCCTCCACGGACTCTTTGGCATGGGTGACAATTGGGCCACACACGCAAAAATCTGGGGAGAACAAGGGTGGCAGGTTCATGCCATTGACCAGCGCAATCATGGTCGTTCGCCGCATGTTACAGAACACAACTACGAAGCTATGGCGGCAGACCTTGAGTCCTATATGGATACACATGGTATCGCATCCGCCCATATTCTAGGGCACAGCATGGGTGGAAAAACAGCCATGCATTTTGCCGTCTCACGACCCACTCGAGTAAAGGCGCTGATCGTCGTTGATATCGCTCCCAAAGCATACCCCATTCATCATCAAGGGTACATTGATGCCATGCGCTCCATAAATTTCGATTCCGTATCCAAGCGCAGTGAGGCAGATGCCCAATTGGCCCTTACCGTGGGAAATGCAGGCATCCGTCAATTCTTTTTGAAAAGCTTGTACCGAGAAACGAAGGATCGATTCGCATTTCGATTTAACCTTGATGCTATTGAGGCACATTTGGACGAAGTGGGCACACCTTTAGAGTTTGGCTATTACGACAACCCGACGTTATTTATCGCTGGAGGGATGAGCGGTTACATTGATCCGAGTGATTACGATAAAATTCATGAGCACTTTCCCCAAGCTGAAATTGAAACCATTGCCAACGCGGGCCACTGGGTGCATGCAGAGGCCTTTGAACCGTTTTCAGCAATGGTCAGTGAATTCTTAGCGGAACATCAATAGTCCATTACGCTTTTGAGCTGAAGCTCTAGTCGCATCACTTCGGCTTGTTTTTGCAGCAAGAGCTCCTCGTGTTCGGGCCGCCCTAGAAATTTCCATGCGTCGTTGCTAAAGCCGTACAGCTCGGTGGGCTGTCCAAAAATCCCCATGTCCAATTCCTCGTTGCCGTTTTCATCTTCATAGATGACCACCCCAAAGGTTTTAGGGAGGTTTACTGCAACGAAAACTGGAGTATTGGCGTCGTTGAGTGGTGCAAAACCAGCGATGATTCTTTTGCCGTCGGCATCCAAAATATCGTAGGCTAAAGTAGTTGGGTAGTGATCTGCTCCTTTGACGACGAGCTCAAGTCCTTGGGATTGAGCGGACAATTGGACCCCTAAGAAAAGGAAGGAAAGTGCGCCGAGAAAGTGAGCTTTAGTCATAATCAAGTTCAACACCCTTACGACCTAATAGTTCACCTTGTACTTTCAACGAATCCAACACGGCTTCGTAAATGGGTATGAACACATTAGGATTTGCACTGTAAAAGGCAAAACTCTCTTTGAATTGCTTCTCGGTGATTTTATGCTTTTCGTAAATCTTAGCGTAATAATCCTCAATCCCATTGGTATCTCCCAAAATCAACGCACCATTGCGCGCACCTTCAACCACATGGACATCAACCATGATAGGAATCATCGCTTTTTTTGGAAGAATATTTGATGGAATAGGTACTTCAGGCTTGCCACAGCTCAGCACTCCGAGCGCAACAAGTAAAGTTCCTGCAAGTACCTTAGGTTTCATTTATCGATTGAATTTGAGGCGAGATCCTTTTACCGCAGGATCAATATGTCCGTCCTTATAAACGAGGTGACCACCAACAAACGTATGTGTAACCTTACTCTTGAACAATGTCCCCTCAAAAGGCGACCAGCCACATTTATATAAAATGTTGTCCTTGTTTACACTCCACGGGCGGTTCGGGTCAACTAAAACCAAATCTGCGTGGTAGCCTTCACGAAGGTATCCGCGCTCTTCCACTCTAAACAATATCGCGGGATTGTGGCACATCTTTTCAACCAAGGTGGGCATATCAAATACACCATCATGAACCTTCTGCATCATGGCAGGCAAAGCATGTTGTACCAACGGGCCTCCTGAAGGGGCGTTTAGATAGCTATTCGCCTTTTCTTCCTTAGTATGCGGTGCGTGATCTGTGGCGATCACATCAATACGGCCATCTAATAGTGCTTTCCAAAGTTGGTCACGGTCTTCTGCCGTTTTAACAGCTGGATTCCATTTGATCAAACTTCCTTTCTTATCGTACTGGCTGTCGTCAAACCATAAATGGTGAACACAAACCTCTGCAGTAATACGCTTCTCTGCCAGTGGCTTTTTATTGGAGAACAACTTTGTCTCAATACCGGTAGAAATGTGGAATACGTGCAGTCGGCTATTGTATTTCTTTGCCATTTCCACCGCAGTGGTAGAACTGAGCAAACAGGCCTTTTCGCTGCGTATCATAGGGTGCATATGCATCGGAATATTCTCACCGTACTCCGCTTTAGCAGCCTCTAGATTTGCCTTGATCGTTGCCTCGTCTTCACAATGGGTAATGAGTTGATGGTCCAATTGGAAAATGCCTTCCAACGTTTTCTGGGCGTCTACCAACATGTTTCCTGTTGAAGATCCCATGAAGATTTTAATACCCGCAACATCCGTTTTAGATACGCGCTTGAGTTCTTCAAGGTTATCGTTGGTGGCCCCCATATTGAAGCTGTAGTTCGCCAAACTTACCTCAGCTGCACGGGAATACTTTTTCTCTAGCTCCTCTATGGTTGTGGCCGCTGGTTTGGTGTTTGGCTGCTCCATATAGGAAGTAATCCCACCGGCAACCGCCGCTGCACTTTCACTTGCAATATCACCTTTGTGGGTTAGGCCTGGCTCACGAAAATGAACTTGATCATCAATGACGCCTGGGATGAGGTACTTTCCTTCTGCATCAATGACAATAACATTCGCATGCTTGGGACCTATGCTTGTATCAATCTTTGCGATTCGGCCGTTCTCGACGAGAAGGTCGCCCTCGAAAATTTCACCCTCATTGACCATGCGGGCGTTTTTAATTAGATACGATTTTAACATCTTAGGGGGTTATGAGTTCTTTTGGAATAAGCTCCAAAGCTTGAGTTTAATCACACCAAATATGGCTTCTTTAATGATGCCACTTGACATTTTAGATGTGCCCTCGGTACGGTCCGTAAAAATAACGGGGACCTCCACAATATTTAATTTACGCTGCCAAACCTTGAATTTCATTTCGATCTGAAAGGCGTAACCAACAAAGTGGACTTTTTCAAAATTTATTTTCTCCAACGTGGTACGCTTGTAACATTTGAAACCAGCGGTAGCGTCTTGAATGGGCATGCCTGTAATGAATCGAACATATACAGATGCGAAATAGCTCAAAAGTACTCGGCTCATGGGCCAATTGACCACATTCACACCTTTAACATAGCGTGAACCTATGGACAAATCAGCTCCATTGGAACACGCCTCGAGCAATTTGGAGAGGTCATTTGGGTCATGTGAAAAATCACAATCCATCTCAAACACGTAGTCATAATGGCGCGCTAACGCCCATTTGAATCCGTGAATATAGGCCGTTCCCAATCCTAACTTTCCGGAACGCTCTTCAAGGTGAATGCGTCCAGGAAATGCATCCATAGTATCTCTAACTACTTGCGCAGTGCCATCTGGAGAACCGTCATCTACAATTAAGACATCAAATTCTCGTTCAAGATGCATAACGGTATTCAACATCTTCGTGATGTTCTCAATTTCGTTATACGTAGGTATGATGACTAATGCGTTTGACATGGTCACAAATGTAGCAAAGAAACCCTAGTTTAGTAGTCATGAAGAGCGATGTATATACACGTAAAATTTGGTGGAAAATTGCCATTATATCTTTTGGGACCATCATTGGTCTAGCGTCGCTATTGTACACCGAATCCTTTCTCGGAGAATTGCGCCAAGAAGAGGATCGAAAAATAAAGTTGTGGGCACAAGCTGTAGAGGAGGTATTCTTTGCGGAAGACGACACCAACCTGAGCTTTTTTACGCAAATCATTCAGGACAATACAACCATTCCAGTCATCCTTACCGATAACACCGGAGCCATCATTGCCCATCGCAACTTGGACGTTCCTGAAACCAACCCGGATAGGTACCTGCAGCGCAAACTGGAAGAATTTAAATCCTCAGGCCAAGTTCTAGAAAACCAATTCGCCGACGGACAGACCAACTATCTCTACTACAAAGGCTCTACCCTACTGACCAAACTTCGCCTGTACCCGCTGATATTATTGGCAGTCATTGGCATCTACATGCTCATCAGCTACATGGCTTTCTCGAATGCCCGAAGAAGCGAGCAAAACAAAGTCTGGACCGGGATGGCAAAAGAAACTGCCCACCAGATTGGTACGCCACTGAGCGCACTTATGGGATGGATCGCCTACCTAAAAGAGCAATATCCCGCTGAGATTGCCTTCGGTGAAATGGAAAAGGACATTGACCGACTCACCGATATAACGGATCGATTCAGCAAAATTGGCTCTCAACCTGAAAGGTCCGATTCTGACATCAACCAAACCATTGAAATCACTACCGATTACTTGGGTACTCGATTGGGCAAAAAAATCAATCTAAGCACACAAATTGACGGCGAAGCCATTGCCAAACACAATCGACAACTGATCAGTTGGGTATTGGAAAATATGATTAAAAATGCCGCCGATGCCTTAGAAGGAGAAGGTGAAATTTCGGTACGAAAAGAAGACCAAGGCAATCTCGTTCAGATTTGGATTAAAGACAACGGGAAAGGAATTCCTACAGCGGACCAACGAAAAATCTTTCATCCCGGTTTTACAACAAAGAACCGCGGCTGGGGGTTGGGACTCAGCCTTGCGAAACGAATCATTGAGGAGTACCACGGCGGAAAAGTTGCGCTCTTAGAAAGCAGCCCCCAAAATGGAACCACCTTCAGAATCTCTCTTCCTTTGAACTAATGGAGGAGGCCTCTGTATACATCCACATTCCCTACTGCAAACAAGCTTGCCATTATTGCGATTTCCATTTCTCTACCCTGAGGAACTCTGAAGGCAAGGTCATTGAGCAAATGCATTCAGAACTCCGTGCAGCTGCCCCACTTTGGCGTGAACGTAAGATGAAAAGCCTCTATTTTGGCGGTGGCACACCAAGCGTTCTCGCTCCTGAAGTCTTGGAGGCCTTCATTCAGCAAGCCACGTTGTTATTCAATTGGGAGGAGCACGTTGAGATTACAATAGAAGCTAATCCAGATGATATCACACCAGAACGGTTAGATCAGTGGTTTAGGATGGGAATCAATAGACTAAGCGTCGGGCTTCAAAGTTTCAATGATCACGAGTTGTCCATAATGAATCGAGCCCACAATGCTGCGCATTCATTGCAGTGCCTTAAATGGATCAACGAAAGTTCATTCAGTAATTTTACGGTAGACCTGATGTATGGAATGCCCGGTAGCACCCTACAAAGTTGGCAACAACAATTGGACATACTCGCGACATTTCATCCGCCGCACCTCAGCTGCTATGCGCTTACCGTAGAAGAGAAAACCGCATTGCATGTCAAAGTGAACCAGGGAGAAATCGTCTTGCCTTCAGACGAGGTAATGGTCGAACAGTTTGCAGCGCTCAGAAATTGGGCTTCATCGCAAGGTTTGGAGCATTACGAGCTTTCAAATTTTGCTCAACCAGGTCAGCGCAGCCGGCACAACAGTCATTACTGGACTGGAGGCCCTTATTTGGGAATAGGTCCTGGAGCGCACAGTTTCGATGGCCAAAAGCGGTACTGGAACATCTCTAACAACACGCTTTACGCTCAGGGAGCATCTCCAACCTCAGAGGAACTCAGCGTTCGCGATATTCTAAATGAACGTCTTATGGTTCGATTGCGAACCGCTGTCGGTTTCCGATGGTCAGACGACCTGCCTACCGGTTTCTCCTCAACGCTATTAGATACACTTAAACGTGATGTTCAAGCACAAGTAAATACGGGAAACCTAATTCACAACAACGATGGATTTTTTATTCCACCAGCTAAATGGATGGAAAGCGATGCCATTATTGCCAATCTATTTCTATAAAGAGACCTTAACTTAGCCTCTTATGAAAGACTTAAATCTTCAATTCATCGCCGACCTTAGCTTACCGGTAGCAGACATACCGAGAGCATGGTACATTGATGCACCTACTTTTGAGCCTGTACAATTAGGCGATTGGACCGGGAGTGTTGCCGCGGGGAACGGTGTCAATTTTTTTAATATTGGTTTCAATCCTCACGCGCACGGCACGCATACGGAAACCGCCGGTCACATATTACTGGAGCGTCATAGCGTTCACCATCACTTCAAAGATTTTTTCACCAAAGCCATTCTACTTACGGTCACTCCAAAAAACGGAGTTGTTGGGAATTCAGATTTCTTAGAAGCTTGGAAAAAATTAGACCCTACGGATATTCAATCCGTTATCATTCGAACAGAACCTAAATCAGAGGACAGACGTATTCGCAACTACAGCAATACAGATTGGCCATATCTAGAATCCAGCATAGGTGCGTTCCTACGCGATCAAGGTGTGAATCATCTACTCATCGACCAGCCCAGTGTGGACAAAGAAGAGGACGGCGGCGCATTGGCATGCCATCACGCTTTTTGGGGGCCTACTCCCGAAAGAAGTTTACACCGTACCATTTCTGAATTGCTACATATCCCCGACAGCGTAGAAGACGGAACTTACCTTATGAATCTGCAAGTCGCCCCATTGGAAAACGACGCTGCACCATCAAGACCGATACTGTACCGCTGGTCTTAAGACTTTCGGGTACGTGCATCAACGGCAGCAAGTGTCGCCATGTTTACAATTTCACGAACGGATGCGCCAAGTTGTAAAACATGTGCACTACGCTTCGTACCGATCAACAATGGACCAATGGCCTCTGCTGCCCCAAAGCTTTGAAGCATTTTATAGGCAATATTACCAGCCGCCAAGTTCGGGAAAATGAATACGTTCGCTTTGTGTCCAACAAGGTCAGAAAACGGGAAACTCTCTTGAAGCAAGTCGTTATCTAGAGCAAAGTTGGCCTGCATTTCTCCATCCACAATCAATTCCGGATGTTCCTTGCGAAGAATTCTACTTACTTCAGCCATTTTACGGGCATCAGGCCCATTACTTGAACCAAAGTTCGAATAACTCAACAAAGCGATTTTAGGTGTAATGTTCGTGCGTTTTACCGTATCGGCAACATTCAGTACCATTTGTACTAAATCTTCGGTGGACGGATCCAAATTAATAGTGGTATCTGCAAAGAACATTGGACCGCGCTTTGTCAACAAGGTATACATACCGGCTGCCTTGCGTATGCCTTCTTCCATTCCAATGATGCGCAAAATAGGTCTAAGCGCAGTTGGATACTTAACCGTCAAACCACTTATCAAAGCATCCGCAGCACCTTCACGCAGCATCATGTTTCCATAATACTCACGTGATTTGATTTTTGAACGACATTCGGCCAAAGTCCATCCACGGCGCTTTCTCAGGGCGTAAAGATCATTTGCGTACTTCTCACGTCCTTCCTGATTCGCCATGATGTCAATAAACTCGGCACCTTCAAGCTCCAGCTGAAACTCGTCAATAATTGACTCCATTTTTGACATCGAGCCGAGCAATATGGGCTTAGCTACGCCATTTGCTATAAGGATTTCCGCCGCTTTTAATATGCGGTAGTTATCCCCTTCGGTGAAGACCACGCGTTGTGGATCGCGACGGGCATTCTCGTTCAACAGACGAATAAATTTATCATCCCTGCCGAGTCGATCACTTAGCTCACGCTCGTAGGCATCCCAATCTGTAATGGGCGCTTTAGCCACTCCGCTGTCCATAGCGGCCTTGGCTACTGCCGGAGCTACCGTGGTGATCAATCGTGGATCAAAAGGCTTTGGAATGATGTATGTTTTACTAAAGGATAAATTGCTCTCTGCATATGCTAGATTGACAATCTCCGGAACAGGCTCTTTTGCCAAGTCAGCAATTGCCCTAACCGCCGCCAATTTCATTTCTTCATTGATTTTTGTAGAACGTACATCTAATGCACCACGGAAAATGAATGGAAAGCCGAGAACGTTATTCACCTGATTCGGATTATCTGAACGGCCTGTTGCCATGATAATGTCCTCACGAGCATCGATAGCATCTTGGTAGGTAATCTCAGGATCGGGGTTGGCCAACGCGAAAACTATTGGGTTGGGCGCCATGCTGGCCACCATTTTCTTGCTTACAATACCGCCTTTTGACAATCCTACGAATACATCTGCGTTGCGAAGCATTTCTTCCAAATTGGCATCTGCATGATCCTTTGCAAAAATTGCTTTTTCTTCAGTGAGTTCTCCTCTTGATTTGGTTATCAAGCCCTTGGAATCACACATGAATAAGTTCTCCGTCTTTACGCCAAGGGCGAGGTACAACTTCGCACAAGATATTGCAGAAGCTCCAGCTCCGTTGAACACCACTTTAACTTGAGTGATGTCCTTTTCTGCCAATTCCAAAGCATTCAACAAGGCCGCAGCAGTGATGATGGCAGTACCGTGCTGATCATCGTGCATGATTGGAATATCCAACTCTTCCTTCAAACGCTTTTCGATGTAAAAACAATCTGGAGCCTTGATATCTTCTAGATTAATCCCGCCAAAAGTTGGGGCAACAGCCTTAACAGTGTCAATGAATTTATCTGGATCATTCGCGTCCAATTCTAAATCAAAAACATCGATATCGGCAAAGATCTTGAACAATACACCCTTTCCCTCCATTACTGGCTTGGACGCTTCCGGACCTATGTCCCCCAATCCCAATACGGCAGTACCATTGGAGATTACCGCAACCAAGTTTCCTTTTGCGGTATACTTATATACATCGTCTGGATTTGCTGCAATCTCCAAGCATGGCTCAGCAACCCCAGGCGAATAAGCAATACTTAAGTCGCGCTGAGAATTTGACGGCTTGGTCGGCACCACTTCTATTTTACCGGGTTTCGGCATTTGGTGGTACTGAAGGGAATCTTTCTTTTTAATCGGTCCTTGACTCATAACGAGTGAAATTAGTACAAAAAGGTATTGAACGGGAAACGAGTCGCATGGATTTCTGCAGCAACACGGTAGATCGTTCTTCTCAATTCATCAATGTTATTTCGGTCTTGCGCGCTAATAAATACTGCACGCTCGCCCATTTTATTCATCCACGTGCGCTTCCAATGATCGAGATCATAATTGCGCTGGGTTAATTCTAAATCGAACTCATCCGCCTCTTCATAGGTGAATGCATCGATCTTGTTAAAGACCATGATTGTTGGTTTTTCATGACTTTGAATCTCCTGTAATATGGTATTCACGCTATCTATGTGGTCCATAAAACTCGGGTGACTGATATCCACCACGTGCAGCAATACATCTGCCTCGCGAACCTCGTCCAATGTAGATTTGAAACTCTCTACAAGCTGAGTTGGCAACTTTCGGATAAATCCAACGGTATCCGTAAGGAGTAATGGGAGGTTGTCAATATTGATTTTTCGAACCGTGGTATCGAGCGTCGCAAAAAGCTTATTCTCTGCCAGCACATCCGTTTTACAAAGCAAATTCAACAAAGTGCTTTTCCCAACGTTGGTGTACCCTACCAAGGCAACGCGAGACAACTTTCCTCTATTGCTTCGTTGGGTGGTCATCTGCACATCGATCTTCTCCAACTTCTTCTTGAGCAAGGAGATTTTTTGTTGAATTATTCGACGGTCCGTTTCAATCTGCGTTTCACCAGGACCACGCATCCCGATCCCCCCTTTTTGGCGCTCAAGGTGCGTCCACATTCGAGTCAATCGCGGCAAAAGATATTGGTATTGTGCCAATTCAACTTGAGTGCGGGCATAGCTCGTCTGAGCGCGTGCAGCGAAAATGTCAAGAATCAGGTTCGTACGGTCCATGACTTTCACCTCCAACAGCACCTCAATGTTTTTGAGCTGCGAAGGGGTTAACTCGTCATCGAAAACGACCAGATCTATATTTTCCGCATCAACATAGCCTTTGATATCTTCCATTTTCCCTGAACCCAGGAAAGTCCTAGAATCCGGTTTGGAAAGCTTTTGTGTAAAAATGTGAACGGTATCCGCACCGGCCGTATCTGCCAGGAACCGTAGCTCCTCCAAATACTCCATAGCTTTCTCCTCATCCTGGTCTTTATTGATAATACCAATGAGGATGCAACGCTCACGTTGAAGCGAATCCTTTTTCTTGAGTTCTAGCATGTTCGAGGTTTAGGCGCCTTGTAGGAATGCCTCCCAAGGAAGTCTCAAAGCAATGAGGAACAACCCGATTCCAAACCAAATCACAATAGGCTTCGCCTTGGAGGCGTCGTCCGTACCGCGTTTTGACTTCGCATTACCAACTGTGATTAACACTGCTGCAATGATCATTGTCAAAGGATGCTCTACATATTTGAAACGCATCGCACTATCTTTCATGAGGGACCCCATTTCACTAAACATATCCATGTTAAATCCAAAGAGCATGATCAATCCAATCGTTACTTGGAGGTGCGTCAGGATAAGTGCAATTCTATTTTGACGAGCCAGTTTATCGGTAAACGCATTGTCCGATTTCCAAGCCAAGAAGTTCTGAACCAATACTACCAGCATCAACAATAAGTAGACAAATGGTAGCCAGTGATGTAAGTGTAGTAATCCTGTGTACATCTATTCGTATTTTTCACAAAGTTACGAATCCACACGAAGCACCACTCAATTGTGAAGAAATACCTTTTATACACATTCGCGCTCGTACTGCTATTTTTTGGCGGTCTTATGCCCGCCCTAAATCTTGAATCTGTGCAGGCACGCTACGACGCTCCCGCTCCTACCTTGATCTTCCCTCCGCTGCGCGGCGACATCGACAGATTGCGAGAAAGCATCACCTACAAAACCATCAGCCAAGACCCGCGAATGCTCGATACCACAGCGTTCGACAACTTCGGCAAATTCCTTCGCGCCTCCTATCCTGAAGCCTTTGCAAAACTCACCATAGATACGTTCAGCACGCACACGTACTTCCTCCACTGGCCAAGTACCTCCTCCGAGGCTAAAAACTACCTCTTTATAGCCCACCAAGATGTCGTGCCTGTAGATCAAAAGAGCCTCGAACTATGGCATCAGTCCCCCTTCAGTGGCGCAATGGATGTCGATCCCAAGGATACTTTAGAAGTAAACAATCCCTATATCTATGGCCGCGGCACCCTCGACGATAAAAGCGCGCTGATGGCGCTAATGGAAACCCTAGAATCCCTCGCTTTCCAAAACTATCAGCCCGCCCATAACCTCTACTTCTGTTTTGGGCAAGACGAAGAGATCGGTGGACGCGCAGGAGCCGCATTAGTTGCGGAGCATTGCCGAAATACAGGTCTAAACTTTGAAGCTATACTTGACGAAGGAGGAATCATTTCCACGGGAAGCATCCCAGGATTAAAAGAAACCCCTGTTGCTTTGATTGGCACCGCAGAAAAAGGCTACCTCAGTGTAGAAGTATCCTTTAACGTCCCTGGAGGCCACAGCAGTATGCCGAACGAAGAAACTGCAATTACAAGTGCTGCAGCCTTTATTGAATCATTAAATGACGGTCTTTTTAAGCCTGAATTTTCGGAGCCATTGAACGGTTTCATTGACCACCTCGCGCCTGAGATGCCTTGGGGCCTTAAGACGGTATTTGCGAACCGATTTCTTACCGAACCATTCCTCCTTAGTTTGTATCAAAAAAGTCACACCGGTCGCGCCTTAACTAATAATACAGCGGTGGCCACGATCATTGCCTCCGGTATTAAAGACAATGTGGTCCCTGCTAGTGCCCGGGTCGTTTGCAATACGAGAATACTACCCGGAACCACTCCGGAAGAAGTGCTCAATCGCTATGAAACGCTCGCGGCTAAATTTGGAGGAACCGTCGAGCCCTATCAAAATATGGGAAGCGCAGCCACGGCAACATCGAGTACAGCGAGTGAGGAGTTTACTATGCTAGGGCAAGCAGTGAGGGAAATTTTTCCTGAGGCTCTTATTAGCCCATATTTGACAATCGGCGGGACCGACAGTAAAAACTTTGAAGGACTATCGAAGAATACCTACCGCTTCTTACCTATAGTCTTGAGTCCAGCCGAAGTAGGTGGCATTCATGGAACCAATGAACGTATTGCACTAGAAGATTACCAAAAAATGGTTCTCTGGTACACCACGGTGGTCCAATTGTGGAGCGCAGGCAAGTTCCCCAGCGCGCAGCGCGAAAATCCCTAAAACAAAAAACCCGGCGCTATGCGCCGGGTTTTGATATCGTGCGGAGCGAGCTCCTTAGTGAATGTCCATGTGGAAATCTTGAACATCGCCTTCTTCATTGCGGAAGAAATCGGCAACGGCCATGAATTCACCTCCTGCAGATTCAAAAGATCCGTCTGCATGGAACATCATTCCATCAAACACACCTTCTTTTGCAGTGAATGTACCAGTGAATGAACCATCTTCAGATGTTAGTTTGATAGTCGCCTCTACGCGACCATTCTCAGAGTTGATCGCTACATCAGCCAATGCAACACCTTCGAATACTGGCCCTGAAACTTGAAGTTTCACTTCTTTCATTTTTACTTTCATCACTTCTTGACGAACCTCAGTGTGCGTTGCGCTTTCAGCACCCGCATCGTGATGTCCCTCACCCAAGATTGGAGCGATTACTAGACCTACCAAACAAGTCAATTTAATCAAGATGTTCATTGATGGACCAGAAGTATCCTTGAATGGATCACCTACGGTATCACCAGTTACAGCCGCTTTGTGCGCATCTGAACCTTTGTAAGTCATTTCACCATCAATCATAACACCCGCCTCGAAAGATTTCTTAGCGTTGTCCCATGCACCACCAGCATTGTTTTGGAAGATTGCCCAAAGCACACCTGATACAGCAACACCGGCCATGTATCCACCCAACATTTCAGCAGCTTGCTGTCCTGTGTACCCAAGAAGCATTGGAAGGAAACCAATTACCAATGGGAAGATGATGGTCATAGCACCCGGCAACATCATTTCTTTCAAAGAAGCCTGAGTTGAAATCGCAACACATTTGTCGTATTCTGGCTCAGCTTTGTATTCCATGATGCCTGGGATCTCAGCAAATTGGCGACGAACCTCTTTAACCATCTCCATTGCAGCTTTTCCTACCGAGTTCATAGCCAAAGCAGAGAACACTACAGGAACCATACCCCCTACGAATAGCATCGCAAGAACTGGTGCTTTGAAGATGTTGATACCGTCAATTCCAGTGAAGGTTACGAAGGCAGCGAACAAAGCCAATGCAGTCAATGCTGCTGAAGCAATAGCGAAACCTTTACCGATTGCTGCAGTAGTATTACCAACAGAATCAAGAATATCTGTACGCTCGCGTACTTCGTCAGGAAGTTCGCTCATTTCTGCAATACCACCTGCGTTATCCGCAATAGGACCGAATGCATCAATAGCCAACTGCATAGCAGTCGTTGCCATCATTGCAGAAGCGGCAATCGCAACTCCGTAGAATCCTGCGAATGCGTAAGCCGACCAAATCGCACCTGCAAAAAGAAGAACCGGAGCGAAGGTTGAAATCATACCTGTACCCAAACCAGCGATGATGTTGGTTGCCGCACCTGTAGATGATTTCTGTACAATATCAAGAACTGGTTTTTTACCCAAACCAGTGTAGTATTCAGTAAAGTAAGAGATTAAAGCACCTACGATCAAACCAACAACTACTGAACCGAAGACATCATTGCTAGTTACTTCTTTGATACCCTCGCCAAAGAATTTCATTGACATGGTATCCGGTAGCAACCATTTGATCATGAAGTAAGAACCCACTGCCGTCAATAGGATGGACGTCCAGTTACCCATATTCAAAGCACGTTGTACTTCTTCTTCTTTAGCGCTGTTATCTTTAATGCGAATCAAGAACGTACCTACAATAGAGAATACGATACCTACACCCGCAATCAACATTGGCAACCAAATAGGTCCCCAGTTTGTAATTGCTGCGTCATCGCGCATTACATAGTTACCTAAAACCATGGATGCAAGTACTGTTGCAACATATGATCCGAACAAATCGGCACCCATACCCGCTACATCACCTACGTTATCCCCTACGTTATCTGCAATAGTTGCAGGGTTACGTGGATCATCTTCAGGAATACCTGCTTCAACCTTACCAACAAGGTCAGCACCTACGTCAGCAGCTTTGGTGTAAATACCACCACCTACACGAGCGAAAAGAGCGATACTCTCCGCACCCAATGAGAAACCTGCTAGGGCTTCCAAAACGATGGTCATTTCATTATATAGTGTGTCCTCACCGGTAATGAACCAGCCAGTCAATAAGGCAAACAATGCACTAAGGCCGAAAACAGCCAAACCAGCAACACCTAGACCCATTACCGTACCACCGCGGAATGAAACCTTCAAGGCTTGTGGAAGAGATGTACGCGCTGCTTGAGTAGTACGAACGTTCGCATCCGTTGCGATACGCATACCAATGTTCCCTGCTACAGCAGAGAATACAGCACCAATGACAAATGCAACGATGATGAACCAGTGCGTAGTTTCAACAACGCTTGAGATTACGCCAAGTAAAATACCGGCGATCACTACAAAAATAGCAAGGATGCGGTATTCCGCATTCAAAAACGCCATAGCGCCCTCTTTGATGTAAGAAGACAATTTTGACATTTTCTCAGTACCTGTGTCCTGCTTCACTACCCAAGAGCGTAGTACCAGCATGTACAAAAGGCCAACGATTCCGAGTGCAGGAATCACAAAAAGCAAATTTTCCATTGTATAGATGGTTTGATTTTAAATAATCAGCCCTTCCCGCTTTTACGGAAAGGGCTGCAAATATAAGCGTTAGAGTCTTTCGTTCGTGACTCTAAGTTTATCGTATTGGTTATTTAACGTACATAACAGACTTAACAGCGTCCAAGACCTGAGTAACAGAAGGCAAAAAGGCCTCCAAAAGTGTTGGAGAATAAGGTGCTGGAGTATCTGTAGTAGTAATGCGTTTTACTGGAGCATCTAGGTAATCGAAGGCTTCCGATTGAACCTTGTATGCAATCTCTGTTGCAATAGAACCTAAAGGCCAAGCTTCCTCAAGACAAACCAATCGGTTCGTTTTCTTCACACTCTCAATCACTGTTGCATAATCAATTGGACGTACGGTGCGCAAATCAATGATTTCACATGAAATACCTTCTTTCTCTAATAGGTCAGCAGCTTCGTAGGCAACTTTGATGATTTTCCCAAACGATACAATCGTTACATCCGTTCCTTTGCGCTTGATATCCGCAACTCCGATTGGCAATAGGTATTCACCTTCTGGCACTTCACCTTTATCGCCGTACATCTGCTCACTCTCCATAAAGATTACTGGATCGTTATCACGAATCGCACTCTTCAACAAACCTTTACAATCGTATGGATTTGAAGGGACAATCACCTTTAGACCTGGACAGTTCGCGTACCAGCTCTCAAATGCTTGAGAGTGGGTGGCTGCCAATTGACCTGCCGATGCAGTAGGACCACGGAATACAATAGGCACGTTGATTTGACCACCAGACATCTGCTTCATTTTCGCAGCATTGTTGATGATTTGGTCAATCGCTACCATCGAGAAGTTGAACGTCATGAATTCAACAATCGGACGCAGACCATTCATCGCGGCACCTACAGAAATACCTGCAAAACCTAGCTCAGCAATGGGGGTATCTAATACACGCTTTGGACCGAACTCGTCCAACATGCCTTTCGACGCCTTGTATGCACCGTTGTATTCAGCAACTTCTTCACCCATTAAATAGATGCTCTCGTCGCGACGCATTTCCTCGCTCATGGCCTCACATACGGCCTCTCTAAACTGGATTGTTTTCATAGTATATAGATGTGTCGAGCGGCAAATATAGTATGCATTAGGGAGGTAGACCACGGGAAATTTAAACGAGGGGCGAGAAAAGTGCATAAAAGGACAAATTTTCACTTGGATTTATTATGCGTGCATAGTAATTTTAGGGCTGTAAAACACACTACACGTGAATATACTTGTTTGTATCAGCCATGTACCCGACACGACAGCGAAGATTAATTTCACTGCCGATGGTACAGCACTCGATCCTGCGGGCGTTCAATTTGTAATCAATCCCTATGACGAATTTGGATTGACCAAAGCCCTCCACATTAAAGAAGCCCAAGGCGCAACAATCACAGCGCTTAACGTGGGCGGACCAGAAACAGAACCTACATTACGTAAAGCATTGGCTATTGGTGCAGATCAAGCCGTGCGCATTAACGCCACCCCTACGGACGCTATCACAGTCGCTAAGTCCATTAAGAACCACATACAGGCAAATGCGTACGATTTAATCATCTGCGGACAAGAAAGCATTGACTACAATGGTCAGCAGGTTCCCGCAATGCTCGCAGCATTGTTGGAGATGCCCATGGTGAATGCTTGCGTAGGTTTAAACATTGATGGAAACATGGCAACGGCTACAGCGGAAATCGATGGGGGCCATGCTACTTACACGGCCTCATTACCAATGGTCATTGGTGGTAAAAAAGGATTAGTAGAAGAAAAAGACCTCCGTATCCCCAACATGCGTGGTATCATGACCGCTCGTACGAAGCCGTTGAGCGTTGAAGAGGGTCAAAATGGCGGCAATACCGCTCCTCAATCTTTCCGTAAGCCGGCCTCAAAGTCTTCCGTTAAAATGGTAGCACCGGACCAAGTAAATGAACTCGTTCGCCTATTGCACGAGGAAAGCAAATCCATTTAACCCACTGATAAGATGATCTTAGTATTTGTAGAAAGCTGGAATAATCAGTTCAAGAAAGCTTCATTCGAGGCAGTGAGTTATGCCCGAACCTGGGCAGATATGGCGGGATGTGGAGTGAAAGCCGTTGTAAGCAACGATGCCTCTAACCCCAGTTCACTTGCTCAATACGGTGCCGATGAAATTTCAACCCTAAATCTTGCATCCACTGGGGCGGGTATAGCGAGTCAGCTAGCCGCCATGGTAGCTGGTGCAAAAGGTGTCGTCGTTGCGGGTACCGCAGTAGGAAAAACTTTAGCACCAACATTAGCTGCGATGGTTGATGGTGCTTTAAGTACAAATACGACGAGTACTCCAAGTGCTCTAGAACCAGTCGTTGTTGAGCGTGGGGCGTTCTCCTCTAAAGGAATCGAGACCCTAGCGTTAAGTGGCGGCTTGCCAATCGTAAGCTTTGTTCCCAATGCCATTGGCATTGTTGAGAAGGCTGGGTCAGGCACAGTCACTAACGCCGATGCTAGTGGGAAGGATTTACTGACCGTTGGTGAAGTAAGTGTTGCCAGTGGAAAGGTTGCCTTGCCAGAGGCAGAGGTCGTAGTTAGTGCTGGACGCGGCTTGAAAGGCCCTGAAAATTGGGGCATGATTGAAGAGCTTGCGGACGTTTTAGGAGCCGCTACTGCCTGCTCGAAACCAGTAAGTGATATTGGTTGGAGACCCCATAGTGAACACGTGGGTCAAACCGGCATCCAAGTCAACCCGAATCTGTATATTGCGATAGGAATTTCAGGCGCTATTCAACACCTCGCTGGGGTGAGCGCGTCGAAGACTATTGTGGCAATAAACACAGACCCTGAAGCACCATTCTTCAAGGCTGCGGACTACGGTATTGTTGGCGACGCGTTTGATGTCGTTCCTCGACTGATCGAGGAACTGCGCGCCTTCAAGGCCGCCAACTAAATGCAAGAAATAGAACTCACTGTAAAGGGACTCTCTTACAGTCAAGGAAAGTCAGGAGCTTATGCCCTCATTCTCGCTGAAAAAGGAGAAGGAGGTCGTAAGCTTCCTGTCGTTATAGGTGGTGCCGAAGCACAAAGCATTGCTGTGGCAATGGAAAAGTCCGTGGCCCCACCCCGTCCACTTACGCACGATACTTGGGTGAATATGCTCAATGAAATGCAGGTAACCGTGCAAAAAGTCATCATTCACCGCTTGGTCAATGGGGTGTTTTTTGCCAGCATCTATGCCTCAGACATCAATGGGAAGTCTATGGTTTTCGATTCAAGACCATCCGACGCGGTTGCACTAGCGGTTCGTGTAGAATGTCCTATTTATGCACTTGCAATACTTTTAGATCAAGCAGGTATTACGCCTGAAGAAGAAACTGAAGCAGATGGCGTACCCGCTCAATCAGTCGAAGAAGTTCAATCTACAGAATCTGAAGAATCTCGTGAAGAACTAGAAGCTTTGCTCGATGAGGCTGTTGAAAATGAAGATTATGAATTGGCCGCAAGGCTTAGAGATAAGTTAGACAAGCTCAAATGATTCTAAGAAGTTTATTAGGAATCGCCGTACTCACAGGAGTGTTGTGGTTGTTCAGTTCGAATAAAAAAGCCATCAACTGGTGGCAAGTCGTGAAGGGTTTGACGCTTCAGCTTGTCCTCGCCTTGGGTGTGTTAAAGGTCCCTGGAGTTAGCTGGGCCTTCGAAAAATTTAGCCTTGGCGCAGTGACCTTGCTCGATTTTACGCGTGAAGGTTCCACTTTTCTGTTTGGCTCGCTCATTACGGATACATCGAGTTTTGGATACCTATTTGCCTTTCAAGTATTGCCTACGGTCGTCTTTTTCTCAGCAGTAACCTCACTCTTGTATTACTTTGGAATTCTACAAAAGGTCGTTAAAGCGATGGCTTGGGTCATGCAAAAAACCTTAAGACTATCGGGAGCAGAATCATTGGCCGCTGCTGGAAACATCTTTATTGGTCAAACAGAGGCGCCACTATTAGTTAAACCCTACATCGATAAAATGAGTCGTTCAGAACTATTGAGTTTAATGAGCGGCGGTATGGCTACTATTGCGGGGGGTGTTTTAGCAGCCTACATTGGGTATTTAGGTGGTGATGATCCCGAGCGTCAATTGTTTTTCGCTAAGCATTTACTAACTGCATCTGTTTTAAGTGCGCCCGCAGCACTAATCAGCGCTAAAATCTTGCTTCCCGAAACAGAAGATGTGCAAGAAGTTGCGGAAATCTCATCGCAAGATATGGGGTCAAATGCATTGGACGCGATCTCTAATGGAACTACAGAAGGCGTCAAACTTGCCGTAAATGTAGGCGCCATGTTGCTTGTCTTTACAGCACTCGTATATGGGGTCAACTACTTGTTTGTGGAAGGGATTGGTTCTTGGACTGGTTTAAATGCTTGGACTGCCGATTTCACAAATGGTCGTTACGATTCATTCTCACTCCAGTTCATAATGGGCGCAATTCTTAGCCCTATTGCGTGGATTTTAGGAGTGCCGCCAGCAGATCTAATGCTCGTTGGCCAATTGCTGGGTGAGAAAACCATCTTAAATGAATTTTATGCGTACGTATCCTTAACGGATATGAAAAACTCGGGCCTATTCACATCTGAGCGCTCTGTAATACTGAGTACTTATATGCTTTGTGGATTTGCGAACATTGCTAGTATTGGAATACAGATTGGTGGTATCGGAACCTTGGCTCCCTCACGACGTAAAGATCTAAGTGAATTAAGTATAAAAGCACTAATCGCTGGTACCATTGCCTCATTGTACACCGCTGCTATTGTTGGATTAATGATCTAAAATGGCTGCACCTCAAACCATAGAAAAAGTCATCCTCGGGGTCGATCCTGGAACTGTGGTAATGGGTTATGGAGTAGTACATGTGATTGGCGGCGAAATAAAGCCTATAACCCTCGATGTAATAAAGTTCAACACAAAGCTGGATCATTACACTCGGTTGGCTAAAATCTTCGAAGAACTCAGTAAGATTGTTACACTTTACGCACCGGACGAGATGGCCCTTGAAGCACCGTTCTTTGGCAAGAATGTTCAATCGATGCTTAAGCTTGGTCGTGCTCAGGGCGTTTGTATGGCCGCTGCGCTTTCCAAGAAAATTCCCGTATTCGAATACAGTCCTCGATTGGTGAAGCAAAGCATTGTAGGTAATGGGAATGCTAGTAAAGAACAAGTAAGTGGAATGCTGAAAGCAATGTTCCCAGGTGTAGAGCACAACTACCTCGATGCCTCAGATGCACTTGGGGTGGCGGTATGTCATTACAACCAAACCTCAGGAATCCCTTCCCCCAAACACGGATCGGGTGGCAAAAAAAACTCCGGCAGTAAAGGCCGGAGTGGTAATTGGGAACAATTTATTCAACAGAATCCAGAGCGTCTGAAATAGACTGGGCCAGTGCGGCCATCTCCTCATTTGTTAATTGAACTCGTGTATTTGCGAAACTCAGTTCATGTTCTGCATTTATCGGAACCAAATGCAGGTGCGCATGCGGGACCTCCATCCCTAGAACTATTGAACCAACTCGGGCACAAGGAACCGCTAACTTTAACGCTTTAGCCACCCTTTGTGAGAAGGACATAAGACTGTTGTAATCCTCTGAGGGAAGCTCATAAAGTTCGTCTACCTCAAGCTTAGGCACACATAGCGTATGTCCCTTTTTAAGGGGACTAATATCCAAAAAGGCAATATTCTTCTCATCCTCTGCAACCTTATAACAAGGAATATCGCCGTGGATGATTTTTGTAAAGATGCTTGCCATTTGGTCTTAAGCAACGGTGATTTCCAATACTTCGAAACTCATCGTACCACGAGGAACTTGAATCTCAGCAATCTCCCCTACGCGCTTTCCTAACAAACCTTTTCCAATAGGGCTGCTCACGGAAATCTTGCTTTGCTTGATGTCCGCTTCCTTCTCGGCCACTAAACTATAGGTCATGGTAGCCCCATTGGCAACGTTTTTAAGCTTCACTTTAGTTAGGACACCAACTTTAGATAAATCGATACTATCACTATCTAAAACTCGGGCATTGGCCAATACGTCCTCGAGCTTAGCAATTTTCATCTCCAAGAGACCTTGGGCTTCCTTTGCAGCATCGTATTCCGCATTCTCACTCAAGTCTCCCTTATCGCGTGCTTCTGCAATTTGCTGCGATATATGTGGTCGCTCCACACTCTTCATGTGGTCAAGTTCTTCGCGTAGCTTCTTCAAGCCTTCTGCTGTGTAATAACTTACTGATGACATTACTATAATTGTCTTACTAAAAAAGAGGCCACAGGTGGCCTCTCTTAAATATTATGATACAAAGGTATAACTTTCCTTATTACAAGCTAATGCGTGTACCTATAGAATGAATTCCTCCGAATGCAGCTGTTGTGCCACGGTAAGAATAATCAATGGCGAAACTGCCTTCATCTGAGGTTGGTACGTTAAAGCTAAATCCTCCACAAATTCCAGAAATAGCTGAAGTTCCCAAATCATCGGCACGATTATCAAATACTTTGTAACCTACACGAACTTGGAACAACTCCTTCAAGCTGTACTGAACACCCGCATGGTAGGTATCTTTCTCAAATGCATTTGAACTAAAGTTCAATGCTCCTGTAACCTTGCCTTTTTCCAATAGCCAATCGTATGAACCACCAATACTCAATTGGGTAGGCAATTCGAATTTCGCAGAACGGCTCTCAAATGTCTGTGAATACGCCACACCGTAAGTAGGAACTGGCAGGGTTACACCGAAACCATCGCCTTGGTAAGTCACACTTGGGCCAACGTTCTTTAGGGTAATTCCAAACTTAAATTTATCGTCTTCACCTGTACGGTATTGTACACCGGCATCGAAACAAACTCCATTGGTATTAAGGTTTGAAATGGAACTGCTGTACATCTTTACATTCACTCCACCATAAATGTTTTCGGTAAACTTCTGAGCATATCCCATGTTGATTACCAAGCTTTGTGGGCTAATCGTAGCGCCTGTTCCTTCAGGTTGATCTGCTGTGGTAACCTCCCACTCGCCATAATCAAAAGCATTCAGACCAAGTGATAGGACACCCACGTCGCTCACACGTTGAACAAGAGTAGCTGCATTCATATTGATTCCAGCACCTACTAACCATTGCGTATTGCTGAATGTAACCTCTGTATTCAGATTAGTTGCTGCAATTCCTGCAATGTTCAAGAAGGTAGCGTCCATTCCTGTTGCTCCAGCTACGTTTGATGATCCCCAGCCCGTGGAGCGAGCGAATGGGTTGATCAACAATTCTGAAGCCCCCGCAGAACCCGCACGCTGCGGATTACCAGCGGTAGCAACACTCAAAGTTGCTACAGACAAAAAGATAGATAAGTATGATTTCAATTTCATAATAGTATTTCTCTTAGAATGAGTTCAAATCCACTGGGCGCATTGCACCGAACCACTTGACAATCTTCTCGCCAAGCTCACCCGCATCCACGTGGATGATGTACACGCCGGATGCAATTGGCACGTTGTAAGTGTTCTTCAAGTCCCATTCAACATAAGTCATGCTATTGTCCTTACGCAACTGACGAATCAATGTTCCGCTTGTCGTAAAGATGCTAATAGTACACGTTTCAGGAAGGTTTGTAATCTTCACTATGTTGTCTAACTGCGATGTTTCGTAGGCACTAAATCCGTAGTATGGGTTTGGTACTACGCGAATGGTTTCTAGAGCACTTTGACCGACTGTATCGATGTAGGTCTTAGTTGCAATGTTCGCCGTGTTAAACAAGAACTGTGGATTACCACTGTTTGGAGCATCTGCCAATTGACGGCTCGAATAAGAAGTATTCATACGAATACGAATACGCGTCTCAGTAGGCAATTCAGTATATGGATCGAAATCCATACCCTGACGTAAAGTTGGCATACCAATCCAACGAACAGAACGCCAGAAATTCGCTTTTGCAATGTTCCCGATACCACCAGACTTAACTAGGTCGGCCATCAAATCTTTTAAAGGCCAATCATTAATGTTTGCACCTGAATATTCCAGATCTGTAGTGCTGCCACCTATTTTGTCTTGATCCGCAAACACATAGATGTAGTGCTGCCCACCGAATACGTAACCACCGTTTACCGTGTTGCCTGGAGGCAAGAATTCACGATCCGTCGGGTTCCACAACATATCATTACCGTTTTCACCTGGCAACCAAGAGTTTTCTCCGAATGCCATGCTCAAACGCTTACCTGTTTCAACATCAATAGCATACCCCGGGAAGTACGACCAACCTGGCTCCATAGCCGGAGCGCGCTTCAATTGGCCGTTTTCCAACGTCCATGAAGTATCTTGACGCTGGGTCAATTTTTTATCGCCGTGCTCACTCAGGTTCTCGTCTTCTGCCAATTCAAACACTGGAACACGTGTCCAAAGAGTATGATCTGTCGTGAAAACGATATCTACAGAATGAAGGTCAGCTGCATCCGCTAGGTTACGGCCAATGCTTACAGCAGGTCCCATACCATAGTTGTTGTAGCCATTGACGGTTGCACGCTGGTTTGCCGAAGCATACATATATGGTCCCCAAGTACCATCTACTATGTTTTCGAAGTATCCTTTCGCATCACCATCTTGGTCTGGATACAATGTTGCCGGTTCTTCTGTTGGGAAGCTATTCGTTCCTGCTAAAATCCAGTTGTATGGAGTGTAACTCTTATCGTCTTTGATACCTGACCACCACTCTTTTGATGGGTCGTCGTAGATGATTTCTGAGAAAATCACACCGTTATCGTACGTTCCTTCGTCATCACCACCTGGAGAAGGCGCTTGCTGAACAGCAACAGATAGACCTAAATTTGGAATAATCTGCTCATTGTAGAATGAAATGGTCGAATCAGACTCGGCAATAAGATTCCCTGCACCATCCGTAATTTCCCACTTCGCATTATTATTTATTCCATCGAAGGTCAATACATACTGACCATTCTTTACCTCTAATGGATCAACAACCTTAATATCTACCGGTCCTAAGCCGCCCATGTAGGTAGGTTGCTCTGTACCGTTTCCTGAAAGGATCGCTTGAACTTCTTCTGGAGTCAATTCTAGTTCGCCTGCACCGTTACCAATACCGTCCAATCGCTTGATTTCAGGTCCATCGCCGTATTGTGCAACCTGAATGGTACCACCCTTTTCAGAATCAATCTGGTGAGGAATAGCCATGTAGGTTTTGATATTGCGACGTCCAGCCAAGAATGGAATTTTCTGTCCGCTCGAAGCGGTGGTTGGGTTGAACTCTAAGAATTGGTTTTGACCATAAGCGATTACCGTGAAGTAATATTCTTTATGATTGATCAATGTTCGGTCACCCGTCGCGAAAGCATCTTCCGTAATTTGGAAAGAAGTAAATACTCCACTGTTATTGGTGGTCAAGGTCATGTCTTGAGGAACCAAAGCATTCAAGTCTGGATCAACTTCCCAGTTGATTAATTGAGTTAAACCATTCTTGATATCACATTGTGCAACCAAACGGCTTTGTGTAGGATCGTAAAGATCTGATACACTCACGTCGCTGTTTGACAATTGGAAAATCTGGAAGCCTTCGAAAGTGTAATCGAAGTAATCTGGATTCACGTTCAAGATAGAATCGCGGTCATCCGGATTCACGGTAATAAGTGGATCGCGTTCGCGGTAGCTGAAGCCAAGGTTATTTGAACCTGGTCCGTAAGTCAACTTCAAAATCAATTCACGATCCAATTCTTGAATCTCAACATCCGGTGCGTCCGGACCGTTCAATACTTGGAAACAGTTGTCGAAGAGTTTCTGTGCTTTATCATCCGCGATGATCACTTTCTCAACAGAAGCGAACAAATCGTTGTTGATCAAATCACGCTCCCAAACCACACCTGTGGTAACAAAGTTCAAAGCACCCGGTGCCAATGAGAATGGACCTGCACTGTGCAAACCTCGCTTATCTTCTTTATTCGCTGGGCTCTCCCACCAGTCTACTGGAGAATATGGAGGGTAAGCACCCGTGGTATCGTACGACATACCTGGGTAAGCAAAACGCGTTGGAGTTCCGTTACCTGAGGCAACGAAGCCATCACCGTTTCCAAGGTCACCCGCACCTGAAGGCGTCTCGATGATCAACTCAGAACCGTTTTTCCACATGGCACGCATGTAGTTGTAGAAGTGCGTCGCGTTGCTTGGGTTACCCGAGATGTTTGAAGCAGTATTATTGTAGTACATGAAGTGACTCATAATAATACGCTCGTTCACACCAGTTGTAGGGTCTTCAGCAACACAAAGTCCTGTTTCCAGGTCTTTTACACCATCCACACAACCATCGCGGTCGTTATCAACGCCGTCAAAGTAATCGGCAAATGGTCCTTGGAAGAAGTCAAAACCAACGGCTGGAGGATTCAAACCATAGCCGAGAGGACCTTCATCTTCCGTGTCCGAGTTGTAACAGTAACCCAAACCACGTGCAATATCACAACCGATGATATCATCAGTGTAGTTCCCCAAATCCGGATCAAACCACGTTGAGAAATACGTGTTCGTCAAACGGAACGTTGAACGGTTAATAATGCGGTAGTTGTTAAAGGTCATGTTGTTTACCTCATCGTTGGTAGAGAAGGCAAAGGCCTGCGCACGAATTTCAAATCCAAGTGCTCCGGCTTGTGATTCAGTGTGAACGTTACCACGGTCGTTGTATACCCACCAAATAGTCTGGTCACCGTAGAGCACATCTGTTTCTTTATCACGACAATCGTATTCTTTGTCAATATCGTAGGCTGGGTAATCGATCAAGTAGTCGTATACCCCATCGCCATCACGGTCGATAAACGGAGCAAGTTGGTAAGGTAATTCACCATCTACACCGTTACCTGGCCATTCTTTGATACTCTCTGGAATCTGAGCTTCGTACCCTGGAAACAGTTCGGTATCATCACAATCTGGATCGTCTAAACACTCCAACCAAGCTTTGTGTACGTCCACTTCCTCGCGCATGATGATCCAGTGGCGGTCGTATTTATCACAAATTTCTTTGTTGGTCGATGCAGAACCATCCGTGGTCAATGGACCTGGCCAGTAGTCATTCCCTGCTTGACGGTAGGTCATGGCAGCCAACTTCAATTGATTACCCTCATCAACCCCACCAAGCCATAATGAGCCGGCGAACATCGAGTGCTTGTTCGAACCTTTCGGCACTTCGTAACGTGCAGTGTTCAAATCCCACCACATATCACCACCACCCAAGATGGTTGCACGAACATTGTTAATACTCAAATCACTCTGCGCCTTCGAAGGCTGACACAATTCCTCTACGGTTTTCATTGAACCCGTAGTTTCACCGGTTTTGGCCACGCCCTGTACTTCACGGGCGGCAAGCGGAGATGCGATTATTGTTGAAAGTAAAAGGAGATACGCTCTTTTCATATGCTGTTTTCCTATGCTTCTTTTAAATATTATAGTCCTACACGAACCCCAAGGCGGATTCGACGAGGTAAACTGTATAGTCCAGGGTTAGCCAAACTGATGTTGTACAAATCAGCGAATGACTGTGCATTGGTTTGGAATTGTATTGCATTTTGACCTTGAGGTGAACTCAAGTATCCATCATCCGAAGGTGAACCTGTAAAAGAGTAGACACCAAGGATGTTCTGAGTATTCAATGCGTTCAATAACTGAACGTATACCTCGAAGTTGCTAAATGGTCCTTCAGAATAGTTCCATACCTTATTAGCGGTAGCATCAATACGGAAGCTCCAAGGCAAACGTGAACCGTTAATGTTACCGGTAATAGGCGTAGCTCCATCCGTCAAACCATAAGCCAACGAGCGGCGCGTGTAAGGCGTTCCTGAATTCGCGTTCAATACAACGTTCACACCTGCGTTTTCCAACATGCGCATTCCAAACCATACTGGTCCGTTGTACGCTGGACCACCACCGTAACGGTAGTCCATGTTCATTACAACTTGGTGACGTGAATCGTAGCTCAATGGTAGGATGTAACGCAAGTTAGGCTGACCTGAACGAGCGATGTTTGCACCAGAGTTTGCACCAGATCCTGTACCATCCGCGAACTGAAGGGTGTAGTTCGCGTTCAAGCGAACATTACCGGTACGACGCAAATCGTAAGCGATGGTATATCCTTTAGTTGTTGCGAAATCAAGGTTACCGTAAGCGATGTAAGTGATAGGATATGCCTCTGTCATACTCAAGGTCTGCATCATATCACGCATCTCACGGTAGAAGGCACTCAATTTCAATGCACTGTTATCGTTCAATTTTTGACGGAAACCAATTTCGTAATCGGTCGTACGTTGTGGTTTCAGATCAGGGTTTGCCAAGAAGTTACCGTTATCCCCATTTTCCAATTGCAGGTAAGTGATTGGATTCATACGGTTCAAACCTGGATCTGGACGCTGCACCAAGATATCGTAGTGTGCAAAGAATTCCGCTTCGTCGGAAATAGGGAACTGGAAAGAAACACGAGGACTGACTGTTACCTGAGGCGCGTAATCTTTGAAGCTCTCATCAGCCGTTACTGCCAATTTCTGATCTTCAATACCCGGTTGCTTCAAGAATGGCTTAATACCACCACTGATATCTGCGATGTTTTTAGGGTTTGCCTCTACCTCGCCTGAAGCAGTGTACCAAGTAAAACCATCACGATACCCTACGATAGAAGAAGGGTTTTCTTGGTCGTCTACATAAACAACAGCAGATTCTGACATACCCTGTGGAACATTGTAACCGGCAAGGGCTGTGCTACCCAAATCTCCAACCGTGTATGCTGGATACAATACAAAAGGATCCGTAAGAACGGGCTGGTTCGCATCAAAGCGATCTACGCGAAGACCAATGTTAAAGAACAAATCCTCAAACGTAAATTGATCTTGGATGTATCCCGCCATATAAATTGGCTCAAAGGCGCCCACCATACGTTTGCTATTTCCTTGAGCATCGGTAGAAAAGAAATCGTTCAAAGAAGGACGTGAAGTAAGGCGGTTACCTAAATAATCATATCCAAAGTAGCTAACGTACTGACCAGAACCGATGTTCAACAATTCATTCGCTGAGAACATATCTAAGCTAAAGGTCGAAGGATCGTAAGAATCAATATCCAACCAATCCGTTCCATCCGGATTTAATTCAAGCTTTTCACGCAAGTTGCGGTCGAAGGTTCTTGGCTTACCCGAATCAAAAAGACGTGGGTACGAAAGTGTATCCTGGAATACACCATTATTATCGTAAGAAGCAATTGGATTATTAAGGTCCAATTCTCGGATGGCATCATTCTGCAAGAGACGCATCAACGTCCAAAGACCTGTAGCACCTAGCGAGTACGAACGGTCAAAACGCTGTTCGTATTCAACACCCACGATAAGTGAGTGGTCTTTTATATCGAACGTTGAAGACGCCGTAATACGGAACTGGTCGTTCATGAATTTTGAATAACCGGCTTGGTTCGCACCAACGTTCCCCCACAAACCGTATGCGGATGAGGGTTGATCACCGTTCAACAAACCACCTCCTGCGCGAATATCTTCTAGCGAGCGGGCGTTGTTGAAAATGAGAGAGTTGTCAACAAAGTTGAAGAAGTTCGAGGTGTAATTTGCAAGGATAGGATTGTTATCAGAGGCGGTATAATCCACACCTACACTTTGCCAAACTGCTTGTGTCCATGCGTTCATCACCTTACCATAGTTCGGGTCGTTTGGATCCGTAATGGTATCTGAACCCAAAACGTAGAGCGGTCGATAGGTGGTTTGGAATTTACCGATGTGACCGTAATTAAAGATGTTTTCTTTGTGACGGGCGTCTCTATTGTATCCAGTATTTCTCGTGAAATCGATTTGAATTGAGTAGAACGCGTTACGGATTAACGAATTTGAGGTATCCGATGGCGTTCCGAAACGTTGCTGAAAGCGCAAGTAACCTGATAAATCCTGACGGAAAAACTCACCGTTATTTGCGTAATTCATCAACTCATTAAATCGGCTGCCAGAATTACCTTGGCTCAAGTTGAAACGACCACCGAGTGTGAGGGTTGTTTTCTCTGAGGTAACAAGTTTCACATTACCTGACATGCGCACTGAACGCGAAGCAACATTTTCTCTATAGTTCTGCGTGACTAGATCGTCCGCAGTTAAGAAATCTGCAGCATTCAATACCCCAAAACCACTAGAAGCTGGCACCAAGGGATTGGCCTCGAGCTCAGCCAATTTTTCGTCATTAACACGGTACGTAGGCAAAGATCTAGGCGATCCGTCTTTATTGTATTGGAATTCAGACGCGAGCAAGAAACCCAAAACGCTCTGTCCTTTTTCATTTTTTAGAATTGGTCCCCCTAAGGTCAAAGCACCTAGGTTGTAATGTTGATTATCAAACAACGAGCTTGTAAGGTATTCAGATGAACCAAAGTAGTACGGAGCAGGACCCTTAGTGGTGGTGCTAATTACACCCCCGGTAACATCACCATACTGCGCTGGAAGACCACCTGTAATCACCTCAGTACTTTGAATCGCATCACGCGGAATGTCCACGTTACCACGAACCTTAACCCCATCGATAAAGACAACGTTCGTCGAAGAACGTGCACCGCGCACGTTGAACGAACCAGATCCGTCTTGCTGGAATACCCCAGCCGTTGTACCAACAATCTGGCTAAGGTTACGGTAAGGAAGGTTTTTAATTTCCTCTGCACTCACGATCTCAGAAGTCTTACCCGTCTCGATAAGTTCCTCTTGAGCGATAACCGTAACTTCTGTAATCATTATACTTTCGATGGTCATGTCGAAGTTCACCACCTTTGGCTTGCCCGGGTTAACGGTCACTCCATTGAGGTTGAAATCTGCATAGCCGTAGGTCTTACAAGTGATGTTGTAAGTTCCTGCATCTACAGGGTTAATGTTGTATTCGCCATCGAAATCTGTCGTTCCAGTAGTGATAACTACATCTTTGTCTTTTACGATAACCGTAGCAAAGGGAATGACCTCACCGGTGCGCTTGTCTTTAACTGTTCCACGGAGTGAACCTGGACGACTTTGGGCATGACCAACCATGATCCCGAGGGCCAAAACAAGCGTAAGTAATCTTTTAACCATAAAAACTGGCTTTTTGTTTGGGTTACAAGGATGTAAATATAATACGGAGAAGGCCTTAATCGGCAATGAAAAACCGCTTATCTTGAGCTTCGAAATGAAGAAACTATTCCTATTGAATATCAACACGTTAGCGGCTGTGTTTGTCGGTGTTTTACTACTGAGCAGCTGTAATACGACCACTGTACAATACGATATTCCGGAACCCTACGTGGATGAAACGGTCTATTTAAGCGATCCATCCAGCTTCAATTTAACCGTTATCGGGGGCCAATTATACCTGCCTAATGTGGGTCACGGCGGCGTTGTGATTTATCGTCGATATTACGATCAGGCCTTCTATGATTTTGCCGCATATGAACTTGCATGTCCTTATCATTGGGCGGATGCCTGCGGCTTACTTTCGAGTTCAAATGGCGATCTATATTTGACTTGTGGATGCGGGGATCACCAATATCAACTACTTGATGGTCAGAGCATTGACACTTCTTACACCTTGCCGGTAAAAGAATTCAATTGCTCCTTCGATGGGGTGAACATCATTCGGATATCAAACTAATAAAAAACGCGCCCGATGGGCGCGTTTTTTAGTTGAGTTCAAAAATTTTCTTCGGCAAATTACACAAAAGCATTCTCCCCTGTGATGTCCAATCCTGTAATCAACAAGTGGATATCGTGGGTCCCTTCGTAGGTAATTACGGACTCTAGGTTCATCATGTGGCGCATGATTGAGAAATCACCTGTAATACCCATCCCTCCGAGCATTTGACGAGCTTCGCGAGCGATGTTAATCGCCATTTCTACATTGTTACGCTTGGCCATTGAAATCTGTGCTGAAGATGCACGACCTTCATTTTTTAGCTGGCCCAAACGATAGGTCAAAAGTTGTGCCTTGGTGATTTCAGTAATCATCTCAGCCAGTTTCTTTTGTTGCAATTGGAAACCTGCGATTGGCTTACCAAATTGGATGCGCTCTTTTGAATAGCGCAAGGCTGTATCGTAACAATCCATCGCCGCACCGATCGCGCCCCAAGCAATGCCAAATCGGGCACTATCAAGGCAAGAAAGCGGTGCACCAAGACCGTCGCGGCCTGGTAAAATATTTTCCTTTGGCACCTTCACGTTGTCGAACACTAATTCTCCGGTTGCCGAAGCACGCAGAGACCATTTATTGTGTGTTTCAGGAGTAGTAAAGCCTTCCATTCCGCGCTCTACGATGAGGCCTTTGATTCGACCTTCTTCATTTTTCGCCCAAACCACGGCAACATGACAATATGGAGCATTAGAGATCCACATTTTTGCGCCATTGAGAATGACGTGATCACCGGCATCCTTGAAGTTGGTGGTCATTCCACCTGGATTTGAACCAAAATTAGGCTCGGTCAAACCAAAGGAACCCAGGTATTCTCCAGTGGCCAATTTAGGCAGGTATTTTTGTTTTTGCTCCTCAGAACCGTAGGCATGGATTGGAAACATTACGAGCGAACTCTGGACACTACAGGTTGAACGTATACCCGAATCTCCGCGCTCAGCCTCTTGCATCATCAACCCATAGGAGATGTGATCGAGTCCGGGACCGCCATATTCTTCCGGGATGTATGGACCAAAGAGACCAACCTCCCCCATTTCTTTGACGAGGTGTTCTGGAAAAGCTGCACGTTGCGCATAGTCTTCAATAATTGGGCTCACCGAGCGCTTTACCCAATCTCTTGTCGCATCGCGGATCATTTTATGCTCTTCACTGAGCAACTCGTCTAAGAGGTAGTAATCCGGGTGTTGAAATGCATCCATTTTTTCTGTGATTGTTTTGAGCTGTTGAAATTAGAACACAAAGGGGAAAAAGGTGTTCTATTATTAACAAATTTTCTGCGTGAAAATCCTATCACTCGTAAAAATTATGACGGTAGAATCTTATTTTTAGAGCGCTAAAAGCATGTATCCATGAAAAAAATAGTACTCCTTGTTGCCGTATTGGGCCTGGTACAATACTCCTATACAAATAGCGGTGGTTCACCATCGGGAAGAAGTGGCTCACCTGCTTCAAACGGTCAAACTTGCTCGGGAGGGTATTGCCATAGCGGTGGTTCTCCTTCAGGCAACGAACAAATTATCATCCAAACAGATCAAGCGAATTTGGTCGACAATCAAGCGGTGAACGTATCTCTTGGGGTGTTGCCAAGCGGAGCATCTAGCAAAATTGGTTTTATGGCGAGCGTTGAAGATGCAAGTGGCAATTCCGTTAGCTCGGTTACGGCAAGTTCAAACTCGAAAAAAGTTGGAAATTATTTAACGCATACAAGCTCGAGTACTTCCGTTTCAAACGATAGCATTGGTTGGAATTTCACTTTTGAAGATTCATCGTATCCAGATAGTTTAACCATTTACGTGGCTGTGAACTTCACGAATGGAAATGGCAACTACCAAGGTGATTATGTACTTACGGAGACCAAAACGTTATATAAGAGCCAATCCAGTGTGGATGAAAGCAGCATGAAAGGATTAATCGTGGGGCCGAACCCGGCGACGGACTTCATAAAAATTCAGCACGAAGATTTAGCAAGTGTGGGACTGTACAACACGCTAGGTCGATTCATAAGCCTTGAGACCAGTGCGAGCGCAGCGCAAGGAACAATCGACTTAGACGTTAGCACCTTAGCACGAGGAAATTATATCATTAAAGCGACATATTTGGACGGCACGACGCATTACAAACACGTCATTTTAAAGTAATTTTGTGCCCTGATGGGCGCAAAGTGGACAATTATAGCATTATTGGGGTTGATGGCTGGAATACGGCTTTTTCAACCCCAATTCTTTTTGGCCTGGACCACTGGAAAATTGGACAGGGAAGATCCCCTGAACGTACCTTCAACTTTGCTGATGTGGGCAGTACTGGCGACGTGCTCTTACTTTCTGCTTTCCATCATTCAGGTCGACCATTCAAATGCGCTATTATTTATCGTTTTACCACTTTTAATCTTGGCAAGAATTCTCTTCTCGCATCTGATTGTTAGGATTTTGCGCCAAGAAAATGCGCGTATGTTAGGACTAGAATTCTTTCAAATCGCCCCTCTTTCATTGCTATATTTAATGACCACTGCGTTCGTTCTTACGGTGCATTGGACTTGGCCTTCAGCCGATTTTTGGATTCCATCGATCATAGCTGGAGCACATATCTTTGGTTTGGTCCAGTTTTCCATAAAACATGAAGGTTTTGTTCATTTTTCGACTTTAGGTGTAAGAGTGTATGCCATTTTGTACCTTTGTGCCCTTGAACTAACACCTCTATTCCTAGCCCTTGGCTAGACTACTACTATGTCAGATAAAAGAAAGACGAAAGTAAAGTCCGTTCTAATCTCTCAGCCCCAGCCCGCCAACGAGAATAATCCGTATGCTGCGTTAGCTGATAAGCACAAAGTAGTGGTGGATTTCCGCTCCTTCATTCATGTAGAAGGGGTAACCGCCTCAAACTTTAGAAAGGATAAAATCCAAATTCGTGATTTCCGCAATGTCATCTTCACTTCGAAGAATGCCGTTGATCACTACTTCAGAATGTGCGAAGAAATGCGCGTTCAGATCAGCCCGGACATTCGTTACTTCTGTATTTCAGAGGCTATCGCCTACTATTTGCAGAAATACGTTGTGTACCGTAAGCGCAAAATCTACCACGGTAACATCCAAATCAAAGAACTCATTCCTACTTTGAAAAAATTCAAGAACGAAGAGTTTTTGATGCCTTCTTCAGATAGCTTGAAGCCTTCTATCCCAGCAGCGTTAGAGGATGCAGGAATAAAATACACACGCGCGATATTATTCAACACCGTGGTTAGTGATTTGAGTGACTTAGAAGATGTCTTCTACGATATTCTCGTTTTCTTCTCGCCTTCCGGAATCAAGTCCTTGTATGAAAACTTCCCGGAATTCAAACAAAACAACACACGTCTGGCTTGTTTTGGCGCGACAACACAACAAGAAGCTGAAAAGAACGGACTCATTGTGGATATCCCCGCTCCGACTCCAGATGCACCTTCTATGACCAAGGCGATCAGCGATTATATCAAAGAGGTCAACAAAAAGTAAGAAATAGCGTAAATTTCAAGCCCGGCTCATAGAGTCGGGCTTTTTTTATGCAATTCAAATTTTCAAAAAACGAGAAGCTCGTTAGTAAAGCACTCTTTGACGCCTTGTTCACCGAAGGAATGATGCTCAAAGCATTTCCGTTTTCATTGAAATACATGGATGCAGAAACGCCCGAAGGCATTGAACGTCAGGTAGCTATGGTTGTGCCAAAACGCGGGTTGAAACGCGCCGTGGACCGCAATCGGACGAAGCGTCAGATGCGAGAATTGTATCGACTTCACAAGCATAAAATCAAAGGCCCGACTCAAAGTCAAGTTTGGTCCATTCGATATCTAGGCAATCGATTAAACAACTATGCGTTCTTGGAAAAGGCGTTTTTAGAATTAATCGACACCTACAACAAGGTATATTCCAATGAAGAATAAACTACTCCTCTCCCTTTTCGCCATTGCAACAGCACTTTTAATGAGTGCTTCCAAAGGCGATCCTTTTGAAACGAGTAAACAACTCGAAATTTTCACCAATGTTCTTCGTGAAGTGCAGACACAATACGTGGACGATGTAGCGGTTGAACAAGCCGTGGGCAGTGCCATTCGTGGTATGCTGAAGGAATTGGACCCCTACACAGTGTACTATCCGGAAGATCAAATCGAAGATGTCCGATTACTCCAAACCGGCGCATACGGCGGCATAGGCTGCACAATACAAAGGGTCGGAAATGAAATCTTCATCTCAAGTCTTCATCCCGGCGGCCCGGCAGAAAAAGCAGGGCTACAAGTTGGCGATAGAATTCGCAGCATAGATAATACTGAAGCCACAGGCAAGCGTGTGAGTGACGTTAGCACCTTACTCAAGGGCACCCCAGGGACAGAATTGACGCTCGAGGTTGATCGCTACAACACCCCGACTTCTAGCTTCACCTTTAATCGTGAGGACATCGTTCAAAACCCCGTTCCATTTTATGGACTTCGTGAGGACGGTACAGGCTACATATATCTTGACGCCTTTACCGAGCGTGCCAGCGCAGAGGTTGGGAAGGCCATCAAAGAACTTAAACAACAAGGCGCAAAATCCATGGTGCTTGACCTTCGCGGTAATGGCGGCGGCCTGCTCATGGAGGCGGTGAAGATTGTGAGTTTTTTTGTGACCACCTCGGATACCGTCGTCTCAACGCGTGGGCGCGGCGGAAAAGTTCAAGACGTGTACCGCACTCAGGGCCGCGCCCTCTGGCCTGAAGGCCCATTAGCGGTTTTGATTGACGGTCAAAGTGCTTCGGCTTCCGAGATTGTAGCCGGCGCGATTCAGGATTTTGACCGCGGCGTGATTTTGGGAGAACCAAGTTTTGGTAAAGGTTTAGTTCAGCAAGTGCATCCCCTGCCTTTCGGTGCCCAGATGAAGGTAACCGTGGCCAAATATTACACGCCTTCGGGCCGATGCATTCAAAAAGTCAACTATGATCGTGGCGAGGATGGCGAGCGTACACAAAAGGCTGAGATCAAAGAATTCAAAACTTTGGCGGGACGACCTGTAGTAGATGGCAACGGCATTGCACCAGATTCCCTCATTACTCCGCCGTATTATTCCGAAGCCATTAGCGCATTAAATGCAAAAGCATTGGATTTGAAGTTTGCCGCTCGCGTCTTGAGTGAGTTAAACGCAGAGGGGCCCATGGCCTTTACTATGGATGATGCACTTTGGAATACCTTTTTGCAAGTCTTGGCAGAAGAAGGATTTGAATTCACGAGCATTGGCGAAATGCAATTGGACCGTCTTATGGAAGATGCCGACCAATTAGATTACGTCACCGCCGACGATATAGCCCAATGGAAGGAAGTTATTGCGGAGCGACGCGGTAAAGTTTTAGAGACGGATCGCGAAGCTATACAAGAATACCTTGAGGAGTTCTTGGTTTCAAAGCGATACGGCAATGTTGGCACCTTAGAACGCGGGCTAACCAAAGATGAATTGGTGCTCGCAGCGGCTGAGATTTTACAATCGGACCGTACGATGCAACAACTTTTGAGCGTTAAATAGGCATGCAACAAAACCTATTTCGCTTCACCGGCTATGGCGCAGCGATTCTTTTACCGCTCGCTTTGGTTTGGCTGAGCCCAATCTACGGGCTTATTGCTTGGGCTTTAGCAATGGTAGCCTTTGGCCGTTGGAAACCGACTTTAGTACCCGCCTTACTTTTTGCCGCATTCATCGACTGGGAAATCATTAGTGTGCTTTGGAGTGGCGATCGCAATGCCGGGTGGGCAGATGTAATGATGGTGCTGCCCTTTGGCCTCATGGGTGTGCTTATCCATTTGCTTGAGCTTCCCAACGGGGCACAATTAGGGCGCAAGATTGCTGCCGTTTTCGCCTGGTCAACTGCTGTGGCTTGGACACTAATTTTTCTGTACAGCATCGCCACCATGGGCTGGGTGAACTACAACGACTTCGCCCTTGGGGAACGCCTGGGCATTCACTTTCAAAGCTTATACTTGGTTGCCGCCGCGTTGATCCTGGAACGCAGGATTTGGAAAGCACCAAAAGTTGTAGCCTGGCTCACTGCAGTTGCTGTTTTATGGGTACTCTTGGGCATTGTTTTCTTGAGTGCACGCATTCATCTCATCGGCGTGCCGCTGTTGATCACGGCCCGATTGGTAGAACTTTACCTCCATAATCCCAAGTGGAGAAGAAAGCTGCTTCAATTTGGTGGTGCTGTTGTGGTCGTTTTAGGTATCCTGGTACTAATACTTCCGGGGCCATCACGACGCCTTGAAGACCTGAAAAACGAACTGCGCAGCGTCGACGGAATGGTCGACGGCAAGCAAACGAATCATCGCATTTTTCTTTGGAACTATGGTACCGAAATCATCGCCGAGCAACCTTGGCTGGGCGTTGGTAATGGGTATGGCGAGGAAGCATTGCACCAAAAACTGCTCACTTGTGAGGCTACCTTCTACAATAAGAAAACGCCCTACTATCTCCATGAATTCCGTTATGACTTTCACAACATATGGATTCAAGCTTGGGCGGAAGGGGGAATACTCGCAGTAGTTCTTTTGCTTGGAGTATTTCTTTGGGGCCTTATTCAAAGTTCCGGAAGCATGAAATACGTCTGGATTGCACTTTTGATTTCCGGCATGACTGAGAGTTTACTTGAAAAGCAGGCTGGAATTTTCTTTCTCGCCTTTGTGGTGGCATTGACCGCCTTGAGCAGGCCCGTAAGTGCTAATCTTTCAGATAAAATCGAGGAACACGCGAGCCCACACCAGTAAGGATTTCATAGGCAATAGTTCCTGCGTTTTGTGCCAATGCAGAGGCGCTCTGACCTGGTCCCAAAATGACAACTTCATCGCCGGGCTTCGCTTCTACATCGCTCACGTCTACCATAATCATGTCCATGCAAACATTTCCCAAGATGGCACAGGGTTTCCCTTCAATGAGCACATGACCCTTACCACAGGATAGCGCACGTTGTAAACCGTCCGCATAGCCTACTGGAAGTGTGGCGTATTGCGTCTCGCGATCTGCAGTGAAGGCGCGTGAATACCCGAGAGACTCGCCAGGCTTGAGCGTATTTACTTGAGAGATTTTACATTTCCATTGCAACACTTCCTCAAGGCCCGCAATTCCTTGATACTGGCCTACGCCGTAAAGGCCTATTCCTAGACGTACCATTTGATGTTGCGCCGCTCCAAAACGGGCAATTCCTTGGGTGTTTAGTACATGTGCGAGCGCATTCGGATAGGATTCTTGCACGCGTGATGCAACGGCATTGAATTGGTCCAATTGCTCATGTGTAAAACCATCCGCGGAAGGATCTCCTGCACTACTGAGGTGAGAGAAAACCCCAACTACCTCGATATTCGCACGGGTAGAAAGAAGGTCGAGCAACCCGGGTACGGCCGCTGGCTCAAAACCTAAGCGGTGCATTCCGGTATCTACCTTAATGTGAATTTTAAGTTTGTTTTCGCCCTTACTTTCTTGTAAAAAAGGTTCAAGTTGGTAGATGGCATAAACTTCAACCTCACAATTTGCTGCAGCTAATGCGTTGAATTGAGTCGGCTCCGCATTCATCACCATAATGGGCATCTCCACCCCTTGTGCACGAAGCAATAGGGCCTCTTGACTAAAAGCCACACCCAGGTAGTCCACGTGGGTTTGTTCGAGATAGCGCGCAACCTCCAAGATTCCCATCCCATAGGCATCGGCTTTGACCATAGCCATCACCTTGGTCTCAGGCTTTAACAGGGCTTTGAACTGTTGCATATTTCTGCGCATGGCAGCAAGGTTTACTTCTGCCCAGGTGCTGTGGTGCTGATTTCGCAACGTAGCCGCCATTCGCTCCATCCTTAATCGACGCTGTCCTTTTATAAGAACTGTTGTATTGGCTAGGGACAATTGGCCAAATTGGGCCACAACCTCAGCCAAATCTTCGCTTGAATCGACCCACCACTGACGGTCTACGCCATAGGCATCGACCATTGCCTTTGCTTTCGCAGTCCATTCTGGAGTACTGAGCGTGCCCAAGACCGCCCACTTTCGCGGGGTGTGTTGTGCCATTAACTCTTCCATTGCCCAACGCAAACTCTCCAAATCCGAACTGTAGGTGTCTTCGAGGAGGTAGCCGCCATCGCGGGACGAAACGAGATTCATACGCATCTCAAGCGGCTCTAGACCGGAAATTCGAGCCTTTGCTTCCTCAATATTTGCACCCAAAAGCACGGCACCAAGTAGCGCCGACATTGTATTTTGAACCGCATGCATTTGATCATCGCCCTCGAGTCCAAAATCTTTCGGATCCCATTCTGTCCCGGACCCCCAAACCAAGGCTTCTGGTACGTGTAGATTCAAAGACTTGGCTTTAGAAATCCATTTGCTGTGTGCGGCTATTTTATCACAATTGACGAAGAGCTTCCATTTTTCACGAAACTTCTGATCGTCGCTCTCAAAATGCTCACCGTGGGCATCTCCAAGTGTTGTAAATACGCCAAAGTCCGGCTGTACCAATTGAGCAAGAGCCTGCATCGTATCCGGACGATCAATACCAACCTCAACGATGGCAGCGGTATGGCTGGCATCAAGCCCACAGAGGGTAAGAGGTACACCAAGCGCACTGTTGAAACTTCCTGGTGTCCTATGCAAGTTTTCAGGGGCACCCAAGAGTTGGTACATCCATTCTTTTACGATGGTTTTCCCGTTCGATCCGGTTAATGCGAGCACAGGATGGCTAAAATGCATACGGCATTTTTTAGCCCACCGCTCCAATACCTTCTCAGGACGATCGTGAACAATAAAACTGATGTGAGGAAACGCTTTCGACAGGGAAGCATCCGAACAGATGATTACAACCGCCCCTTGCGCAATGGCTTGTGAAATGTATTTGTGGCCATCATCGGAGGTTGTTTTGATGGCAATAAAACAACTGGGAACAGAGGCAGTCATTCGCCTAGAATCAAAGGCAAAGTGCTCGAATTCGTTACACGGACCCAAGCATTGTGCTTCTGCGAGCTTCGCAATATCAGCTGCCTTTATTCCCACTAGTTTTTGAGTTCAACTTATTATAAACGGTTCGGCTGACGGGTTCGTACGCCTCCGTCTCACCAAGCATGAAGGTCTGGTCTCCATCCACAATACGGTGTGAAAAATGTGCCGGACCGCCCGTACGCTTGCAAATGGCATGGAGCTTCGTCACATATTCCGCCGTCGCGAGAAGATTTGGCATAGGACCAAATGGACGTCCCTTGAAATCCAAATCGAGGCCCGCAATAACAACACGCTTGCCTTGATTGGCTAATGTATTGGCCACCTCTACGATACCATCATCGAAAAATTGGGCCTCATCGATGCCCACCACCTGAACATCATCCGCTAATAAAAGCATATTAGAAGAACTCTCAACGGGCGTCGAAGGAATTGAATTTTTATCATGACTGACCACAGCCTCATCGTCATAACGCACATCAGACGCGGGTTTAAAAATCTCTACTTTTTGGCCGGCAATTTGTGCTCGGCGCATTCGACGGATCAGCTCTTCTGTTTTCCCACTAAACATGGGTCCACAAACGACTTCAATCCATCCGCCTGATTGTTGGTTAAATTCTATTCCTGAGTGAAACATGAGGTCACTTTAGTGGTACATTCAAGGCATTAAAGGTAGAGAATAAGATGCAGAGCAAAGACCCCTCCATGAGCAGAAAAAGCACTGAGCAGAAATTAGCGGAATTGGCATTACGTATTGCCGATTATTCCAACGAAGAAGCAGCGAACGCACTACTTACAATATCCGGTGAATTCCGATTCTTAGGCCTAGAAGCCCAAATGATGTTGCCTTACGAGAAGGCTGCAGATGATCTGAAATCAAAACTTGAGGCTCGATTGAGAGCATTGGAAGCGGAGGCGAAAATTGCTCCTGAGATGCCAACCCCTCCTGCACCTCAGGCGGAAGCACCTATGGCTGCTCCCGTTGTCGAAACAACGCCCGAACCCGAAATGGCTACAGAACCCGAGGCCACTGCGGAGCCTACAGCAACTGCAGAGCCAGTGGTGGCTGTAGAGGAAGATTTAGCGCCGGCAGCCGAAGCACCAGAAATGGCATCCATAGCGATGGATTTTGAAGAAAGGGAAGATGCCCCGGCACCAACTGCACCTACAACTCCAGCACCAACTACCGAAAAGAAAAGTCTGAACGATCGACTCGCGGGCGGTGTTTTGAAATTTGGATTGAACGACCGCATTGGCTTTGTAAAGGATCTCTTTGACGGTAGTCAAGAAGATTTTAACCGCGTGGTTAGCCAACTTAACACTTTGAGTACTTTGGATGAAGCAAACGAATTCATTCAAACCCATATTGCCGGCGAATACCGCTGGGAAGAGAAAGAAGAAACCGCGGCTCGATTTATGGCTGCCGTTGAACAAAAATTTGGCTAATGGCGGGAACCCTATTCGTAGTCCCAACACCAGTTGGGAATCTAGAAGACATGACCGTCCGAGCAATCAATACGCTCAAGGCAGCAGATCTCATTTTAGCTGAAGATACGCGCACCACAGGCAAACTCACGGCCCATTTCGACATTGCCACGCCCAAACAAGCATTTCATATGCACAATGAGCATAAGGTGGTCGAAAAATACGTTGCCCAGTTACAAGGCGGGAGCACTATTGCTTTGGTGAGCGATGCTGGAACTCCCGGCATTAGCGACCCCGGATTCTTGCTCATACGCGCTGCGGTTCAGGCCGGATGCGAGGTCGTTACCCTTCCTGGCGCAACCGCCTTTGTTCCAGCATTGGTCAACAGTGGTCTGCCATGTGATACCTTCTACTTCGAAGGGTTCTTACCTCCAAAAAAAGGGAGGCAAACGAAACTTGAGCAGATCGCAGAAAGTAAAAAAACAGTGGTGCTTTATGAAAGCCCACATAAGATTGAAAAAACCCTCGCTCAAATTGTGGAATTTTGCGGACCCGAACGACCCGTCAGCATTAGCCGCGAAATCTCAAAAATGTTTGAGGAAACTTTGCGCGGTTCGGCATCAGAATTGCTCGAACAAGTACAGCAGCGTGGTGGTTTAAAAGGAGAGATTGTTCTCTGCATTGGTGCCTAAAGCACAACTAAAATGGTAGCATCTAAAATTCAAAATATCAACAATTGGTTCGACAACCCAACGGACAGTCCTTTGCTTATTGCAGGACCTTGTTCCGTGGAAAGTCCTGAGCAAATTAATGCGACGGCGGAAGCCTTACGTGAGCAAACGCCCATTTCCTTGTTGCGAGGTGGTGTATGGAAGCCAAGGACCAAACCCGGAAGTTTTGAGGGTATTGGTCATGAAGCGCTTGACTGGCTAATTGGCGCGGGTAGGCAAATCGGAACCCCTGTAACTACCGAAGTTGCCAATACCGAGCATGTTGAGGCGGCCTTAAAAGCTGGTATTGATGTGCTGTGGATCGGCGCAAGGACTACGGTAAATCCTTTCTATGTGCAGGAGATTGCCGAAGCATTAAGAGGAGTTGATGTTCCTGTGTTCGTGAAAAATCCAATTCATGCAGAAATCGGGCTTTGGGCAGGAGCTATTGAACGGTTCCAAAAAGTTGGAATCCAGCGTGTAGCTGCGGTCCATCGAGGATTTTATTCTACGACTAAAGGGGTTTATAGAAACGAACCGCATTGGCACCACAGTTTTGGTTTGCGCGCGATGATGCCTGAAATAAAAATTATCGTCGATCCGAGTCATATCGCCGGGAAAAGGCACTTGGTCTCCGAAATCTGCCAAGTAGCCATGGATTTGAGTATGGACGGCATCATGGTCGAGAGCCATATCAGTCCTGATAACGCCATGAGTGATGCTGCACAACAGGTCACTCCGGAACGCTTAGGCCAAATCATCAAAGATCTTGTCATTCACCCGACCCACCTTAAAAACGGAGCAAGTGAAGAACTCAAAAATCTCAGACATTCTTTGGATGAGTTAGACGATGAGTTGGTGACCATAATGCGCAAGCGGTTTGCGCTTGCCAAAGACATTGCACTGATTAAGGAAAAAGAAGGCGCTAGCATATTCCAAATGGAACGTTGGCTCAAACTCGTTAAAGAGCGCACTGAAAGTGGCGACGGCGATGCCTTAACCCCTGAGTTCATGCACGATTTATTTGCGACCATTCACAAATACAGCGTAGAATACCAAACCCGCCTTACTAAAAAAGAATCCTAATGCGTTGGACACCTCGGCCCTTAGTGGATCCAGGTGCGGTTTCTCAACTTACCGCCGAAGTAACCAAAGACGACCTGCTTTCCGCACTTTTGGTACAACGCGGTATTCAGTCCTTCGAAGAGGCAAAGTCATTTTTTAGACCCGATTTAAGACACCTGCACAACCCCTATCGCATGAAAGATATGGAGCGTGCCGTGGAACGTATTGAGAAGGCCCGATTAGGCCAAGAGTCTGTAATGATCTATGGCGACTACGATGTTGACGGTACCACTTCCGTTGCATTAATGTCCGAATTCCTATTGGACAAATTTCCGATCGAAGCGTACATACCTGACCGTTATAAGGAAGGCTATGGGCTTTCCTTTGATGGAGTAAATCTTGCAGCAGAACTAGGGATCACCCTCATCATTGCTTTGGATTGTGGCATTAAAGCATTCGACCAAATCGCCCATGCCAAAAGTTTGGGCATTGACATCATTGTATGCGACCACCACCGTCCGGAGGAAAAACTACCCAAGGCACACGCCATACTCGACCCCAAACGTCCCGATTGCCCCTATCCCTATAAAGAACTTTCGGGCTGTGGCGTTGGTTTTAAACTTTGTCAAGCCCTATGCGAACGATGGGGATTGCCAGAAGAACACTACCTGCATCCACTTTTGGACTTGTGCGCAGTAAGTATTGCCGCGGATATTGTACATGTAACTGGGGAGAATAGAATCCTTGCTTATTATGGACTTGAGCGACTAAAAAGCGGCAAAGCCAGAGCCGGTTTCATGAGCTTACTTGAAGCAAGTGGCAAGAACCCTGCATCGCTAACGCTTCGGGACATCTCCTTCAGTATAGCTCCCCGGATTAATGCTGCAGGTCGAATGGAAAGTGGCTTACGTGCGGTCGAACTCTTACGCAGTAAGAATAAAGCTGAACAAGATGATTTAGCCTTTAGGATCAATGCCTTCAACATTGACAGAAAGGAGACTCAAGCTGAAATATTTGATGAGGCAAAGGAACTGCTAGATCCAGAGCACTACCCAAATTCCAACGTACTCTACCAGCCGCATTGGCACAAAGGTGTAGTAGGTATTGTCGCCTCAAAAATTGTTGAGACCCATTACCGTCCTACCATCATATTGACCAAAAGTGGGGATCATCTCGCAGGGTCAGCGCGCAGTGTAATCGGCTTTGATGTGTACAACGCCATAGAGGCGTGTGAAGACCATATTTTACAATTCGGAGGGCATAAATATGCAGCTGGACTTACGCTAGATGAAGCGCAGTTGCCACATTTTAAGAAAGCTTTCGAAGCCTATTGTGCAGCCAACCTAAGTGCGGACATGAAGGTTCCAGAACTTATCTATGATGCCCAGGCCCGATTGGATCAAATCACAGATCGCTTCTATGGCATATTGCATCAACTTGAGCCCCACGGGGAAGCAAACGAAGCACCTAAGTTTCTCATCCAAAATGTCATTGATGCAGGCGGCAGCAAGGCCGTTGGCGCGGATGGAACTCATTTGAGGCTCGAAGTAAAGCATCCCAATTCGAATACAACAATGGTAGGCATCGCATTCGGGCAAGCCGAATGGCTCTCCGAATTGAAAAGTGGCGCTACACTCGATATCATTGCCAGCATTTCCCTGAATGAATTCCGAGGTCAAACAAGTCTTCAACTAATGGTCGAGGCCATTCGTCATACAAATACCGAAGAATCATGAGTTGGGGCGGTGCGGTAGCTGCCATGATTAGCTCGATCAAGAACAATACGCTGGCGAAGCGTACCAAAGTTTTTGACAAAGAGATTAAAGCTGGTTTTAGCAACGCTCCGACCTATGACAAGAAGGTCAGTAAGGAAGAGATGGATTCCATAAAAGCAACTATTCAAAATCGCGCGACGAAGCGCAGAAAACGAGAACTTTTGGGTGTTTTTTTGTCGATTCTCATTGCCGTTTTTGTGATCGGAATCCTTTCCATGATCGCTTACCGATTCCTTTCTAAGTATTGAGAAATTCCCTATATTCTTAGGGAACTCACACACTATTTATGCGCTATCTAACCATACTCCTGTTCTGCTCGAGTACAGCCTTTGCTCAATCAAATTTGGGTCGCAACAACACATTGACTACCCCGACCATGACCGCTATCCAAAGTAACAGCTACGCGCTTGAACATTTTCGATACGAGGAGGGAGACAGCAATGTTGTCGCAGAGCATTACAAAGTAATTGGTGGCGACCACCATTGGTTTAATTTTTCTGTAAACGGTAAAGATGCTAACCTACTTTTGTGGGAGTTTTTTGACCAATTTGATATTTACGGAACGCGTTGATGGACCCCCGCTTCACCACTGACTTTTTACAACACCTTCCCGACGGCGAAGCGCCGCAGCCTCCACACGCATTTACTTATCCGTTTTTCTATACGCCGCACCCGCTAGTGGTTGCCGCTGCCGAGCACCTGCAACACCGCCTGAAAAGCGACGCCACCCTTTCCGAAGAACTCCTAGGAGGTGATGCCGTAGCTGGAAAGATGCTAGGCGTATTGATTGTCAAAGATCCCGAAGGAACCCTCGGCTATCTCGCCGCCTACTCTGGGAAGTTGAATGGGCCGCGTCCGGATTGGATGGTTCCGGCTGTGGCAGATATTCACGCGGCCCACACCGAATACAAGCTTGGGGAGGCGGAGCTAAACGAAATGACCGAAGCCATTGAGGCCTTGAAGCGTGATCCTGAATTTGTGCGATTGAAAGCATTTTTGGAAGACGAGGAAATACGGGTTGAAAAGGAATTGAGGGATGGGAGGAGTCAATTAAAACGCGAAAAACTAGAACGTAAGGGACGCCGCGAGGCCGCTCAAGCCGAAATGGATTCGGGGGCTTTTGAGGCATTCAATGCCCAACTCGTCTCAGAGAGTATCACAACCCAACTACAGTTTAAAAAGTTTGCCTTTCATCAAAAAGAAGCACTCGAGAAATTGCGTGAAGAAGTGGGTGTTTGGCAAAACAAATTGGACCAATTAAAAACTGATCGTCGCGCTAAAAGCAATTCGCTGCAAGCATGGATTTTTGAACAATACAAATTCCTAAATGCCAACGGTGAACGTAAAGACTTAAAGGACCTATTCCCTGATTTCGAAATACAACAGCCCCCCTCAGGAGCGGGAGAATGTTGCGCTCCAAAACTGTTACAATACGCTTACCTACACGGCTACACCCCCCTTTGCATGGGTGAATTTTGGTGGGGAAAAGCACCCAAGAATGAGGTGCGTAAGCAAGGTCTCTTTTACCCTTCGTGCAATAGTAGATGCCGGCCTATTCTTGGGCATATGCTTGAGGGTATGAAGGTCGAAACTAATCCACTACTCACTTGGAGTGATGGAGCGGAGTTGCCAATAATCTATGATGACGAAGACTTAGTGGTCGTCAATAAACCCGAGGTGATGCTGTCAGTACCTGGAAAGGATATTGAAGATTCTGCCTTCTCACGAATTCAGGCCTTATACCCAGAAGCGACAGGAGCGATTTTGCTCCACCGACTCGACATGTCAACCTCCGGCATTATGGTTTTCGCCAAAAGCCCTCAAGCCCACAAATTTGTACAAAAGCAATTCATTAAACGCACGCTGAAAAAGCACTACATCGCGGTATTAGATGGTGAAGTGGAGGGTATGGAGGGCACCATAGAATTGCCGCTGCGTCCTGACTTCTACGACCTGCCCCGGCAAATGGTCTGTCACGAGCACGGAAAGCCGTCAAAGACCCATTGGAAAGTCCTCGAACGCAAAGACGGAAAGACGCGTATGGCCTTATTCCCAGTGACCGGGCGAACGCACCAGCTGCGCGTGCATTGCGCACATCCTGATGGATTGAATACCCCGATTTATGGCGACGAACTTTATGGAATTCCTGCAAATAGATTGCATCTTCACGCCGCAGCAATTAGCTTTATACATCCTACCACCAAGGAAGAAATTTCTTTCGAAGTGCCGCCAAATTTTTAAATCATGCCCAAAGAAATCGAACGTAAGTTTTTGATCGCCAACGAGGGTTGGAAAGCCGGCGTGCAACGTTCGAGTTATTTCGCTCAGGGCTACCTCAGCTATGATCCTGAACGTACTGTACGAGTGCGCGAGACCGATACCCAAGGTTTTTTAACTGTTAAGGGTTTGACCGTCGGGCTTAGCCGCGATGAGTTTGAATATGAAATTCCGAAAGCCGAGGCTGCCGCACTGCTGAAGATGTGTGAGCATCCCCCCATTCAAAAGCGCCGTCATTTTGTCGAGCACGAAGGGCATCTTTGGGAAATAGATATTTTCGAAGAGGCGAATGAAGGACTTCAAGTGGCGGAGATCGAACTCCGATCTGAGGAGGAAATGTTCGTTCGACCCGAATGGTTAGGAGAAGAGGTCAGTGGGGACCGCAGGTACTCAAATTCCTCGTTAAGTTTAAAGCCGTTTAAAAATTGGTAACCCATGATGATCAAAGACCCCAACGACTATTTCATCGACGGATGTGGACGCTGCTCGCTCCATGGCACAGCTCAGTGTAAAGTACGTAAATGGGCCGATCCGCTGGTGTTATTGCGAGAAATCATGCTCCAAAGCGGACTGGAAGAAGAAGCGAAGTGGGGACAACCAACCTACACGCTGAAAGGTAAAAATGTGGCTATGATCTTTTCATTAAAGGACAGTTGTGGCATCAACTTCTTTAAAGGCGTTCTTTTGAAAGACGATGCTAAAATTCTGGTGCCTGCCGGCGCAAATTCCAATGTTGCACGCATGTTGAAAATTTCAACCGCGGCTGAGGTAAGCCAATTGGAACCTCACATACACGCGTATGTGGCCGAAGCAATTGAAATAGAAAAAAGCGGGGTGAAAATCGCCAAGCCGACGGAGCGTGAACCCATGCCGAAAGTTCTAGTTCATTGGCTGCAGGAAGACCCGCAATTACAAAATGCATGGGATGCATTAACTCCCGGACGTCAACGGAGCTTCATCCTACATATTGGCAGCGCCAAACAAGAACAAACCCAGCTCAACCGCATTGAAAAATGCATCCCGAAGATTTACGCGGGAAAGGGTTTTAATGAATATTGAAATGAAATACCTCGCAACGCTTTTCGCTCTTACTGTTCTCTTCAGCTGCGATTCAAAAGACCCTGAAGGCTTCAGGGTTGAAGGCCAACTCACTGGAGCTGATTCAGGCTGGGTGTACTTGAAAAAATTGGACCTTAAAAACAATGAAACCATTGTTGTTGATTCTACCCAAATCTCTAGGGAAACGTTCACATTTGAAGGGCCACTGAATGCGCCATATATGCACACCTTACAGTACGGCAAGGAACGACTTCCTGTCTTTTTACACCGTGGAACGCTTAAGATAAATGGCGACGTTGGATCATTTGCTGAAGCAACGCGTATGGGAGGAAAAGAGGATAGCCTTTTCCAGTATATCGGCATCAACGCCATCTTTGCGCAAGGCACAGGTCTCCAAATCGTTTCCGACCACCCCGATAACGCGTTTGCCGCTTTCACCGCCTTCTACTATTTCCAGATCTATACGCCCGAAATGAAAACCATTGATTCCTTGATGGAGGAATTTTCACCCGAGGTCAAAGCCTCGGAGTATTACACCGCCTTGGAAGGACTTGCTGAAGAACTGCGCAACGTACAGCTCGGGTTGCCCGCCCCTACATTCAAACTTCCAACCTTTGAATTTGAAGGTGATTCTTTGGGTATCGAAGATTTCCGGGGCCAATTCCTGCTCATCGATTTCTGGGCTTCTTGGTGCGGACCTTGTCGTGCACAAAACCCACTTTGGGTGGAGCAGTATACAAATGCCGAAGCTTGGAATGTGGAATTCCTCGGGGTTTCACTAGATACAGATGCGGCAGCCTGGGCAAAAGGCATAAATAGTGATGGCTTAACTTGGCCTCAAGTATCTGACCTATTAGGATGGAAATGTCCAGTCGCCAAGACCTATGGTATTCACGCCATCCCACAAAACATATTAGTCGACCCTGACGGAATCATAATAGCAAAGGATATTTTACCCGAAGAATTGGGCAATACCATAGCAGCGCATTCCAAGGTGGCGCAATAACTCCTACTTTTGCGGCATGGGAAAAGACAAACTCAGAAAATTCAGTGAAATAGAGCAGATGTCCTGCGTTGTCGAACCGAGCTCAGAACAGGCTCGCAAAGGTTTGGCCATCAAGGGAAACTGGGCAAAAGAACAATTTGGAAACACCAACGGCCTCGTCCTCGAGCTCGGTTGTGGTAAAGGTGAATACACCGTCGAATTGGCCCGTAGAAATCCTGACCAAAATCACATTGGTGTAGATATAAAAGGCGCACGATTGTGGCGCGGCGCCAAAACGGCCACAGAAGAAGGTTTGAACAATGTAGCTTTCTTACGTACTCGAATCGACTGGATTGAGGAGTGTTTTGGGCCGAATGAAGTGAATGAAATCTGGATCACCTTCCCGGATCCTCAGATCAAATACAAACGTGCCAAGCACCGTCTGACTCATCCAGAATTTCTTATGCGCTACCGAAAGTTTTTAAAGCCCGGTGGCACAGTGAATCTCAAATGTGATAGCGAGTACCTCCACGGCTATACGCATGGCATTATTCAAATGCTCGGACTTGAAGTGGAAGAAGCCTACCATA